>ERZ825670.2758-NODE-2758-length-15995-cov-4.265119_pt1 | contig 15995 bp, 10 predicted proteins | sample MGYA00519929_ERZ825670 | MGnify/ENA primary metagenome ERZ825670 (study PRJEB31778, sample SAMEA3449207) | human gut metagenome | biome: human gut; feature: human-associated habitat; material: faeces | place: United Kingdom | collected 2010/2012 ...
TACGTGACTCCCAGGGACGTAAGATGAGTAAGTCTCTTGGAAACGGTATCGATCCGTTAGAGGTTATTGACAAATATGGTGCTGACGCACTTCGTCTGACACTGATCACAGGCAATGCACCTGGTAACGATATGCGTTTCTACTGGGAGAGAGTAGAGTCTTCCAGAAACTTTGCCAATAAAGTATGGAATGCTTCCCGTTTCATCATGATGAACTTAGAGGGCGCAGAGATCAAAACCCCTGCTCTCGATGAATTAAAGGCAGCCGACAAATGGATTTTATCCAGAGTGAACACACTTGCAAAAGATGTGACAGAGAACATGGATAAATTCGAGATGGGTATCGCCGTACAGAAAGTTTATGACTTTATCTGGGATGAATTCTGTGACTGGTACATCGAGATCACAAAAGTTCGTACCTATAACAAAGAGAATGATCCGGCATCTGCAAATGCAGCATTCTGGACCTTAAAGACGGTACTGACAGAGGCATTAAAGCTGTTACATCCATTTATGCCGTTTATCACAGAGGAAATCTTCTGTACGCTTCACCCGGAAGAAGACACCATTATGCTCGCAAAATGGCCGGAATACAAAGCAGAATGGAACTTTGCAGCAGAGGAAGAGATGGTAGAGCACTGCAAAGACCTTGTAAAAGGTGTTCGTAACCTCCGTACTGAAATGGATGTTCCACCATCAAGAAAAGCAAAGATTTTCATTGTATCTGACGATGCGAAAATCAGAGACACGTTTGAATCAAACAAAGAAGTTTATGTAAACCTTGCAGGTGCAAGCGAGATCGCAGTACAGGCAGATAAGACAGGAATCGAGGAGGATGCTGTTTCCGTTGTAATTCCTGGAGCAACACTTTACCTTCCACTGGAAGATTTAGTAGACTTTGAAAAAGAAAAAGAACGTCTGTTAAAAGAACAGGCACGTCTGGAGAAAGAACTCGCGCGTTCTAAGGGAATGCTTTCCAATGAGAAGTTCTTAAGCAAAGCTCCGGAAGCAAAAGTGCAGGAAGAGAAAGACAAGCTTGCAGGCTATGAGCAGATGATGGCTCAGGTCAAAGAGCGTCTTGCACAGATGAAATAGAACAATAACCGTCCAGTCTCCCTAGCCGGTGGCGTGGACGGTTATTTTTATGGCAGGGTGTGTCATTGGTTTGTTCAACATGCACAAATTACAGAGCGAAAATGTGCGAAAAAGCAGAAAACTTGCTTGAAAAAAAGACTGGAAACGAGTATTATATAGTATATATACGATTTTTTGTAGGAAGAAGGGAGTTGGAAGAATGGCATTACCAAGTATTTCTACACCAAAAGTGAAGATTGTGAATAAAGACTTAGAGGCATGGATCAGACTCCCTGCACTGGAAGAAGGAGAACACTATACGATCGAGTATCTGCACGATGTATTACGGGTGAACCAGATTACTTATGGAATTGATGAAGCACAGCTTCAGAAAATCATCGATGAGGAGATATATGAACAGGATGTACTGGTGGCGAGAGGAGTACCGGCAGTAGAGGGACAGGATGGATTTTATGAATATAAGGTGAATATGAACCTTGAGAAAAAACCAAAGATCCTGCCGGACGGATCGGTAGATTACTGGTCCATGTACAGTGTACAGTCGGTTCAGAAGGATCAGGTCATTGCAATATATCATCCGGCTGTACAGGGAACAGACGGAACCGGAGTTTCCGGAAAGCCGATTCCTGCAAAGGTGGCCAGAGAACAGGGAGCACTTCGCGGAACCGGTTTTGGACGAAGTGAGGATTACCTTACCTATTTTTCGCTGATGGATGGGAAGATTGATATTGAGAATGATAAGATCAGGATCCAGCCAATCTATGAGGTGAGCGGAGATGCAAATCTTACTACCGGAAGCATAGATTTTACAGGAGATATTGTGATCCACGGCAGTGTGGAATCCGGAGTTACGATCAAGGCAACCGGAAGTATCACGATTGATGGAAACGTGGAAGCCTGTAATCTGGAAGCCGGTAAGGATATCATTTTAAGAAGTGGAATGGTCGGAGGGAACAAGGCACATGTCAGAACCAAAGGAAATCTGTATGCAAAGTTTATTGAGTATACAGTCATCCAGGTAGAGGGAGATATGGAGGCAGACGTATTGCTCAACTGCACAGTTGCGTGCAGAGGATCTATTCTGATCCAGGGCAGAACAGCGAAGATCATCGGTGGAGATGTCAGCGCAGTCAAGGGAATCAGGGCTACCACGATCGGAAATGAAGCGGAGATGCGGACAGCTGTTTCTGTTGGGGTAGGCACAGATTGCATAGCAAGGCTGAACCTGCTGAAGAAGAAGATGGATATTACCAAAATGGGACTTGCCAAGTTTGAAGAGATGGAGAAGGAGCGTGGCGTCAGCTATCGGGAAGATCCGCGAAGAGTGGCACTCTTGCGTACCAGAATCCAGAATACGGCTACACTTGCAGGAGATGAGGGCGAAGTGAAGCGGCTTGAGCGCATGATTTCAGATGGGGCGAATGCAACGGTCTGTGTGACAAGAGATGTATTCCCTGGGGTATCCATAGCGATCAGGGATCAGATTTTAAATGTAAAAAACAATGCAAAGTGCGTAGAGTTCTATCATCTGAACGGAAAAATCTGCACGAGAATAGCAGAGGATTAACGGACAGTAACATGCAAAGGATTAAGAAATAAAAAAGAGCAGGATAGCATTTCAGGGGAAACAGGTTACAACCATAATTTTCCTGAAATGCTATTTTTATATTTCATATTATTGACGAAAAACTACTTTATTTTAATGGAAATTTCATAATTTGACATTGAAAGTGAATTCTTCCTATATTATAATCAATCAGTGAGAAAGAAATGATCAGCCAGTCTGCAGTTAAGCATGTACAGGCGGATCAGGAGAGAAATGATCAGTCAGTACAGGAAAGGTACGGAAATTAAGATGATAAATTTTGAAGAAGAATTGAAAAACTTTAAACCAAGTCTGGAAGTGGAAGAGGCAGAGCAGGCAATCTATAATCATGAGCTGACAGACATGACGGATGTTATGCAGGAAATGCTGCAGGAATTAAAGCAGCAGAACAGATAACAGGTAGATCACATGCACAGTGGCATGACAGATAGAGAGGTTTTTCATGAGATGTTATAATTGCGGTGCAGAACTTGGCAAGGGAGATAACTGCCAGAACTGCGGAACGAATGTAAAAGTATACAAAAAGATTTTGATGGCATCTAATGCCTATTACAATGATGCATTGGAGAAAGCCGGTGTCAGGGATTTGTCAGGGGCAATTGAGAGCCTGAAAATCAGTCTGCGTTTTAATAAATTAAATATTGATGCAAGAAATTTGCTTGGATTGATCTACTACGAGATGGGAGAAGTGGTGACTGCCCTCACGGAGTGGGTGATCAGTAAGAATTATCAGCCGAAGGATAATCTTGCGAGCAGGTACTTAGATGAAGTGCAGAAGAATCAGGTAAGACTGGATTCTGTCAATCAGACGATCAAGAAATACAATCAGGCATTGCTTTACTGCAAGCAGAACAGCCGTGATCTTGCAATCATTCAGTTGAAAAAAGTATTGTCGCTGAATCCAAAGCTGGTGAGTGGACATCAGCTTCTGGCGCTTTTATATATTCAGGAAGGACGCTATGATCTTGCGAAGAAATCACTGCGGAATGCCGGAAAAATTGATGCCAATAATACTGTGACACTGCGCTATCTGAAAGAAGCCAATGCAGCCTTAAGAGAGCAGAATCCGAGCAAGAAGCAGAAGAATGATGAACTCATTTCCTATCAGAGTGGCAATGAGACAATCATCCAGCCAAAATATCTGAAGGACAATTCTGCAGTCGGTACGATCATTAACATGGTGATCGGAATCGCAATCGGAATTGCAATCACCTGTTTCCTTGTGGTTCCTGGCGTGAGAAGAACCGTGATGAACAATACGAAAGCAGAAGTGCTGGATGCAAATAATACGATTTCTTCCAAGAATCAGACGATCACAAGCCTGCAGAGTCAGGTGGATGACCTTACCAGTCAGATTACGGATGCGAAGAACAGCGAGGAAGAATCTGCCAACAAACTGGAAAGCTATGACAAACTTCTGACTGCATATGAGACATACACCACAGGAGACATTGAGAAGGCAGGAGATGCATTGAGCAGTGTCAATGTGGATGACCTGAGTGCAGATGCAAAGAGTATTTATGATACCATCAATGCACAGGTGAATGCCGAATACATGGCTGCATTATATAAGGAAGGTTATGATGCATATTCCGGCAAAAAGTATGATGATGCCGTGAGTGCACTTTCCAAAGTCGTCGAGATGGATGAAAACTATGAGAATGGAAATGCACTGTACTATCTTGCACAGGCATACCGCAAGAACGAGGATATGGAAAATGCCAAAATCTATTATCAGAAAGTGGTAGAATTGTATCCAAATACAGAGCGCGCTGCAAACTCACAGAACTATCTGGATCAGAGTGAGACAGACACCGCCCGTTAAAAAAGTACGAAGGAGATCGAACCGGAAATTCCGGGGAGACTCCTTCTTTTTTTATTCATGACAATAAAATGTCTGCGGAGCGAGCATTCTATTGTTGAAAATCATAAGCAGAATGGAAAGAGAGGAACAAGAGCATGAAAAGCCAGTATATTATGGAAAAAGGATGTTTAGTTGTCTATGTGCCGCGTGAGTTAGACCATCATCAGGCAAACCGCATCCGCACGGAGACAGATCTTCTGATCGACACCTACCATGTCAGACATCTTGTGTTTGATTTTACAGAGACAGAGTTTATGGACAGCTCCGGGATTGGGGTGATCATCGGGCGGTGCAAAAACTTAGGCTATTCCGGTGGGGATGTGAGTGCGTGCCATCTGAACGAGCGCGTGGACAAGATATTTACCGTATCCGGGTTGAAAAAAATCATTCAGGTAAAAGAATAGGAGATAGTGGAGGAAGTAAAAATGAGCAGTCAGAACGAGATGAAACTGATATTTGATGCCAGGTCGGTGAATGAGAGTTTCGCCAGGGTGGCGGTGGCGGCATTTATAGCAGAATTAAACCCAACGTTAGACGAGATTGCGGATATCAAGACGGCCGTGTCCGAAGCGGTGACGAATGCGATCATTCATGGTTACCATGAACCGGAACAGAAAGTGGAACTCCTGTGTCAGATTTGTGGGGATGAGGTTTCCATCACCGTTTCGGATACAGGAGCAGGCATTGCGGATGTGTCAAAAGCGATGGAACCTTTTTATACGACAAAACCGGAGTTAGAGCGTTCCGGGATGGGATTCTCTTTTATGGAAGCGTTTATGGACAGGCTTGAGGTAGTATCCGAGCCGGGAAAAGGGACAAGCGTACATATGGTAAGAAGACTGGGAAATCAGGAAGGCTAGCCTATGGTGCGACAGGCGGAACTGATCAGACAGGCACAGGATGGGGATAAAAAAGCCAGGGACAAAGTCGTTTCGGACAACCTTGGATTAGTGCACGCAATTGTCCGCAGATTTGAAAAAAGAGGGCATGACAGGGAGGAATTGTTTCAGATCGGATGTATCGGGCTGATCAAGGCGATCGATCATTTTGATCTGTCGTTAAACCTTGCATTTTCCACTTATGCAGTGCCTATGATCACAGGGGAGATACGGCGTTTCCTGCGTGACGATGGCATGGTGAAAGTGAGCAGGAGTTTAAAAGAAAATGGATACAAAATCAGCAGGGCAAAAGAAGTTCTCACAACAGAGCTTGGGAGAGATCCGAGTCTTTTGGAGCTATCTGCCATGACAGAACTTGGCACAGAGGAGATCGTGATGGCATTGGACGCTAACCGTGGGGTGGAGTCCATTTACCAGCCGGTCTGCGGCTCAGACGGAGATGAACTTTTACTCATTGACCAGATTGGAGATCAGAGCGATGTCTATGAGGAGCCGGAGAAGGAGGCTGTTTTAAACAAAATGGTGATCAGGCAGCTGATGGATACGCTCGACGAGACAGAACAGCAGATCATCCGGCTGCGGTATTTTGAAAATAAAACGCAGTGCGAGGTGGCAGGAATACTTGCAGTGACACAGGTGCAGATCAGCCGGAATGAGCGTAAAATCCTTGCAAAACTCCGGGCAAAACTGGAGTTATAACGTCATTTGCCGGAAAGAAAATCTTGAAGAGCGAAACCATCAATGATATAGTGAAAGGAGGAAACTCAAACAATAACCGGCAGTGATAGCAGACTGACAGAGCGTCAGGAGAGAGGGAGTACAAGAGCAGATGAATGGAACACAGATCAGTGATACACAGAGGAATAACAGAACCGCATTGACAGGGCATACCATAGAAGCGTTGATCGTGGTCGTCTTTTATGCGTGCAGATTTATCAGGGGAGAGCGGAGTCTTGGATATTTTCTGGTGATCACGGCATTGGCACTGATCCCAGTCATACTGGGACAGTTTTTCTTTTTCAAGGACAGAGAGACAGGTATGATCAAACACACGGTAGGAATCGGATTTGCCATTACGTATTCCTTCATGGTGCTGACGACCGAGGAAGCGAACATTTATGTGCTTGTCATACCGATGATTTTACTTGTAAGTGTATTTAATGATGTAAAATTTTCCGTGCAGATCAATATAGGAACGGTTATCTTAAGCCTGATCATGACGATTGGTGGAGCTTTTACCGGAAAGTTCGGTTATCAGGGCAGCGATGAGGCAATCGTGCAGGTGACAGCCATGATACTTGTCGCAGTGTATTCTATCTATGCAGCGCAGACATCGAATGCAAACAATCAGCAGAAAATGGAGAATATTAAGGAAGCGCAGAGCAAGACAGAACTTTTGCTGTCCGATATTTCCAATATGTCACAACAGATGCAGAGTGGAATGGAAGATATCTATGGAAAAGTTGAGAACCTCAACAGTGCTTCTAAATTGACCAAAGATGCAATGTCAGAGGTTGGCAGTGGTACGACGGAAACCGCAAACGCTGTGCAGACACAGATGCAGCAGACAGAAGCAATCCAGCAGAAAGTTGAGATGGTCAGCAGTGTTGCGGAACGCATTAACCAGAGTATGCAGCAGACTTTGCAGGTACTTGAGAGCGCAGGAAAAGATATGGATGTGCTTGTATCACAGGTAGATCATTCCGTAGAAAAAGGTGACAGCGTTGCAGGACAGCTAGAGACATTAGACAAATACATTGAAGAGATGCATTCCATCGTGGAGCTGATCTCCGGTATTACCTCGCAGACAAGCCTTTTAGCTTTAAATGCAAGTATTGAGGCGGCAAGAGCAGGTGAGGCAGGAAGAGGATTCTCTGTTGTTGCGACAGAGATTTCCGGTATGGCAACACAGACCAAAGAGGCAACGGTACATATTACAGAGTTGATCGAGAATATTTCCAATGCGATCAGCGAGGTGGTTTCGGTGGTGCGCGAGATGATAGGTGCAATTAATGAGGAAAAACAGTCCACAGAGAATACTGCCAATAATTTTTCGGATATCCAGAGCAATACGCTTGATATCCAGGGCAACATGGAGCAGTTAAACAGCAATATTGAGGAATTGAAAACTGCAAATGAACAGATCGTGCATTCGATTGAAACAATCTCGGCAATCTCAGAGGAGGTATCTGCACACGCAAATGAGACAATGAGTGCACAGGAAGATAATTCGGATGTACTGAACAAGATCACGGATCGTATGCAGCAGTTGATCGAACTTACAAAGCAGGAGGCATAATAACGTGAAAGCTTACGATAATTATATTTTTGATTTATATGGAACGCTGGCTGATATCCATACCGAGGAGAATGATCCTCTGGTATGGAAAAAGCTGGCGCTTTTTTATGGCTATTATGACGCCGATTATTCATCGGAAGAATTGAAAGAAAGATATGCTGCAATCATTGCAGGCGAGGAGTCTAAGATGAAATCTGAGAAAAAAGATGATGCTCATGAAGCACATCCGGAAGTTCAGATTGAAGAGGTCTTTCAGAAGCTTTTTGAGGAAAAAGGCGTGAAGGCAGATCCTACACTTGCCGTTCATGCAGGGCAGTTCTTCCGGATTCTCTCTACCGATTATGTAAAACTCTATGATGGAGTGACAGATTTGTTAGAAGCATTAAAAAAGAAGGGCAAAAAGATTTATCTGCTTTCGAATGCACAGCGCATTTTTACAGAGTATGAGATGCACACGCTTGGAATCGCAAAGTATTTTGACGATATTTTTATCTCTTCAACCTGTGGGGTAAAAAAACCGGACAGCAGATTTTTTCAATTATTGATTGATAAATATAATCTTGATATAACAAAAAGCGTCATGATTGGAAACGATGGCATAAGCGATATCGCAGGAGCTAAGAGTGTCGGACTCGATACCTTTTATATTCATTCGAACATTTCTCCAAAGCTGCCGGAAGAGACCGTCATATTACCGGATGGCACTGAAAAAAAACGGAAGGTCATGCCGGATGCAGACTTTGTGTTAGATGGAATGGACATGGAGAGAGTCAGGGAGCTGCTGCTCGGAGAATAAGAGGAGATTATCAGCGCAGATTACCTTCCATCCACAGTTCACAATTTCTTCACAAAATATTAGCACTCACCTCTTGACAGTGCTAATAACTAGTGTTATAGTACGACTAGAACAAAGAAAGAAAAGAAAATTCACATCAACGCTCTTTTTGTTCGGAGCGAATGTTAGCACCCAAATAGATAAGGAGGAAGCCGATTATGAATATCAGTAAATTCACACAAAAATCGCTGCAGGCTGTACAGGACCTGGAAAAGACCGCATACGATTTCGGCAACCAGGAAATAGAGCAGGAGCATCTGTTGTATAACCTCCTGCATCAGGACGACAGCCTGATTCTGAAAATGATCGAAAAGATGGAAATCAACAAAGAACATTTTCTGAACCGTGTCGAGACGGCGCTGAACGACCGCGTCAAAGTATCCGGCGGTCAGCCGTATATCGGTCAGTATCTGAATAAAGCATTGATAAATGCTGAGGATGAGGCGAAAGCCATGGGAGACGAGTATGTTTCCGTAGAACACCTCTTCCTGGCAATGCTGAAAAACCCAAGCCCGTCCATGAAAAAACTGTTTCAGGAGTACGGCATCACAAGAGAACGTTTCCTGCAGGCATTAAGCACCGTGCGCGGAAACCAGAGAGTTACCACCGACAACCCGGAGGCAACATACGACACCCTGGAAAAATATGGCCAGGATATCGTAGAAAAAGCCAGAAACCAGAAAATGGACCCGGTTATCGGCCGTGATACCGAAATTCGGAACGTTGTCCGTATCCTGTCCCGTAAGACAAAAAACAATCCGGTTCTGATCGGTGAGCCTGGTGTTGGTAAAACCGCAGTCGTAGAAGGCCTGGCCCAGCGAATCGCCAACGGCGATGTACCGGAGAGCCTGAAAGATAAAACCATTTTCTCCCTCGATATGGGAGCCCTGGTAGCCGGAGCAAAATACCGCGGCGAATTCGAGGAGCGTCTGAAAGCCGTTCTGGAGGAAGTCAGAAAGAGCGACGGAAAAATCATTCTGTTCATCGATGAGCTGCACCTGATCGTCGGCGCCGGAAAGACCGACGGCGCGATGGATGCCGGAAACATGCTGAAACCTATGCTGGCACGAGGCGAACTGCACTGCATCGGTGCCACAACGCTGGATGAGTACCGCCAGTACATCGAAAAAGATGCCGCCCTGGAGCGCCGTTTCCAGCCGGTTCAGGTTGATGAGCCGACCGTAGAGGATACGATTTCCATCCTGCGTGGCTTAAAAGAGCGCTACGAAGTTTACCACGGCGTAAAAATCACCGACGGTGCCCTCGTTGCAGCCGCAACCCTTTCGAACCGTTACATCAGCGACCGTTTCCTGCCGGATAAAGCAATCGACCTGGTCGACGAGGCATGCGCTCTGATCAAGACAGAACTGGATTCCATGCCGGCCGAGCTGGATGAGCAGCGCCGTAAGATTCTGCAGATGCAGATCGAGGAAGCCGCACTGAAAAAAGAGACCGACAATCTGAGCCGCGAGCGTCTGGAAACACTGCAGAAAGAGCTGGCTGAGTTAAAGGATACCTTCAATTCTGCAAAGGCACAGTGGGAAAATGAAAAGAGTTCCGTTGAGAAACTGTCCAAACTGCGTGAGCAGATCGAGGACATGAACCGCCAGATCCAGAAAGCAAAGAATGATTACGATCTGAACCGCGCCGCTGAACTGCAGTACGGTGAACTCCCGAAATTACAGCAGATGCTGGAAGCAGAAGAGAAAAAAGTTAAAAATGAAGATCTCTCCCTGGTACACGAGAGTGTAACGGATGAAGAGATTGCCAGAATTGTCTCCCGCTGGACCGGAATCCCGGTTGCAAAACTGACCGAAGGCGAGAGAACTAAGATCCTCGGTCTGGAAGATGAACTTCACACGAGAGTTATCGGCCAGAATGAAGCAGTCACCAAGGTTTCGGATGCGATCATCCGTTCCAAAGCCGGAATCAAGGATCCGACAAAACCGATCGGTTCGTTCCTGTTCCTTGGACCTACCGGTGTCGGTAAAACAGAGCTTGCGAAAACGTTGGCAGAAAAGCTGTTTGATGATGAGAACAACATGGTTCGAATCGATATGAGTGAATACATGGAGAAATACTCCGTCTCCCGTCTGATCGGAGCGCCTCCGGGATATGTAGGCTACGAGGAGGGCGGCCAGCTGACCGAGGCAGTGCGCAGAAAACCATATTCTGTTGTTCTGTTCGATGAGATCGAGAAAGCGCATCCGGACGTCTTCAACGTTCTGCTGCAGGTACTCGATGACGGCCGTATCACCGACTCCCAGGGCCGTACCGTAGACTTTAAAAATACGATCCTGATCATGACCTCCAATATCGGATCCCAGTATCTGCTGGACGGCATTCAGGACGACGGCAGCATCTCCGAAGAGGCGAGAAACCTGGTCATGCAGGATCTGCGTGCACACTTCCGTCCAGAGTTCCTGAACCGTCTGGATGAAACAATTATGTTCAAACCATTGACAAAAGACAACATTGGTCATATCGTAGATCTGTTGCTGAAAGGACTGAACAAACGTCTGGCAGACCAGGAGCTTACCGTCGAACTGAGCCCGGCTGCAAAACAGTTTGTCATTGAGGGCGGCTACGACCCTGTTTACGGCGCCCGTCCATTGAAACGTTTCGTACAGAAAGAGGTAGAAACCAGCACCGCAAAACTGATCCTTGGCGGTCAGGTCAGCGAGGGCGATACGATCCTTCTGGATGTGGAAAACGGCGGCCTGAAGGCAATGATCAAACCAGGTGTGGAGGTAGTAGACGAATGATGCCGAAAGATCCCGTAATGCTGCTGAGCTATGTCAATACGCAGTTAAGAGATTTTTACCCGTCGCTCGCAGAATTCTGCGCGGCCATGCAGACAGAGGAATCCGATCTGCGGGAAAAACTGGCGCTCATCGACTATGAGTACGATGAGAAAACGAACCAGTTTGTATAAGAATAACCAAGCCCTGAAAAAAATGGCGGAAAAAGGCGTTCCGTATGTGGAAAAAACACATACGGGGCGCCTTTTTTACGCAAAGCGTGTTTCTTATAACTGACAGGAAAAATCATATCTATAATAGAAGAAATGTGGTAAAATGGAGGAAAAGAAAATCCGCTGAAAATGGGGAAACAGCGGATCTGGAGAAGGAGGAAACAAATATGTATTTTGGTGTACAGATGTATGGGGTATCCAAAGAATGGAAACAGGATCCCGAAGGATTTTTAAAGAAAATCTATGAGGCAGGCTACCGCCAGATCGAGCCGTGTCTCGGATTCCGTGTTGATGCCAGGGACTACGGTTTCTGGATCCCGGAGGATCTGGAGCAGGCAATGCCGCTGCTTGCAAAATACCACATTGAGGTTCATGCGGTCCACATTTTCCTGGATGAATACCACTATGAAAGAGAACTTGCCATTCTTACAGAACTGGCGCAGAAATACCACATTTCCTGGTTTGTCGTAAAGAGCCCGGCACGCCTGACAAAAGATGTTCTGGACGAAACCGCTGCAAGATACTGCGAACTGGCAGAAGAACTGGAAAAAGCCGGAGCAGGTCTTCTGATCCACAACGAAAAAGAAGATATCTGTATCCGCGTGAATGGAAAAACAGCGTACGAATATCTCCTGGAAGCCTGCGGTGAAAAAGTCGGAGCAGAAGTAGATGCCGGCTGGATGTACTGCGGCGGCGTCGACCCGGAAGAGTTCCTCTGGGCGCATGCGGACCGAGTCAAAGCCGTTCATTATAAAGATATGAAAATCACCGGCCAGGAAGCGCCGCTTGGAAAAGGCATGGTTGATCTGAAAGCCTGCTTCCAGTTCGCCCGTGCAAACGGTGCACTGCAGATTGTGGATATGGATGCGGCAACACTGGAGGATACCTGCCGCGCCGGAAAAATGCTCTCCGGATGGACAGGGGACAGAGACAACACCGACAGCATTCTCTGCACGATGGATGTGGAGACCGGAGAAGAAACCGTGCTGCATGAGTTTCCGGGAATCATCGAGGCACCGAACTGGCTGAACGATGGAAACACCCTGCTTTATAATGCGGATGGAAAAATCTACCGCTATGAGATCGACAAAGACCATGTGGAGCAGGTTGATACCGGTTTCTGCGTGCAGTGCAACAATGACCACGTTCCGTCACCGGACAACCAGCTGCTGGCGGTAAGCTGCATGCCGCCGGAACTCACAGATGGAACGTATGAATCCCACATCTACGTGCTCCCGATGACAGGCGGTGAACCAAAAGACCTCACCGGACCGGGTCTCAGCTATCTGCACGGCTGGTCGCCGGACGGAAAAGAGCTTGCGTACTGTGCCTTCCGCAAAAAGCCGGAAGAGGAGACCATGCGCATTGAGATCTGTACGATTCCATCAGACGGCGGCGAGGAAACCTGCCTGACGGACGGCAAAGGCTACAACGACGGTCCGGAGTATTCACCGGACGGAAAGCACATCTGGTTCAACAGCACCAGAAGCGGTCTGATGCAGGTATGGCGGATGAACCGTGACGGCAGCGGTCTCACCCAGATGACCGATTCCGATGCCAACAACTGGTTCGGCCACGTTTCGCCGGATGGAAAACACGTCATTTACCTGACCTTCGCTAAAGGTGAGCTGGAACCGAATGAGCATCTGCCGAACATGTATGTATCGCTTGGAATGATGGATTATGACGGACAGAATAAGAAAAAAGTGCTGGATCTTTTCGGCGGCCAGGGCAGTATCAACGTCAACTCCTGGGCACCGGACAGCCGCAGAATTGCGTATGTGAAATATGTGCTTCATCACAAATAAAGGAATATCTTAAGAAAATCTGACGGGCCGTAAAAATTCATGGAAGTATTGTGAAAAAACGTTGAAAGTATTTTAGCGGAAATGCACAAGAATTCTTACGAATTTTTACGGCCCGTTGACTCTTTTTCTGACACACGTATAATGAAAGTAACAAGAGAAACTGCGGCCCCTGGCGGCTGCAAAACAATCAAAAGGAAAGGAGGATTTGTGTTATGAAGAAAACGAAAAAAATGCTTTCGTTTGTACTGTCCATGCTTCTGATCGTGACGATGTTCCCAACCATGGCATTCGCAAAAGAGGAAGCCAAAACGTGGAAGTTCGGAGAGCTTTCGCTGAAAGCAGGCGACGTTCTCGGCAAAGATACGGAGATTAAAAATGATGCAGAGAACAGAGAAATCCGAATACTTTCAGAAAAAACAAATCTGGATGAAAAGAAAGATGACAAAGAAAGAATAAAAACAGAAAAAGAGGCTGTGATCGCAGCGGCGGCTTCCTGGAATCTGAAGGATCTTACGGAAAAGGCCAAAAAGGCTCCGGCAGATTATCTGCTTAAAAAGGCAGACAGCTGGAACGGAAGCTGGATTGTAACAAAGATCGCAGAAACGGAAACAAAAGATGCCATTGAAATCCAGATAAGAACCTATGAGTACGCAGCTGTAACAGAAATCCAGGGCATACCGAAAGAAATCCCGGGAACCACCGCACTGACGGGCAAAGCAGTTCCAGAAAATGCAGATCAGAAACAGATCACATGGGAAATCACGGATGCCGGAATGACAGGTGCTGTTTTAGACGGCACAAACCTGAAAGTAACGAATGCCGGAACCGTAAAACTTCTGGCGACAATCAAAGACGGAAAGAAAACCGGCGTTGACTTCACACAGGAATTCACTGTGATTGTAAAAGCCGCAGATTACACCAAAGTAACAGAAGCGCTGGCGCTGATACCGGAGGACATGGGCCGGTATACAGAAGAAAGCGCGGCAGCTGTTCAGAAAGCAAAAGATGCGGTAAAAGAGAACCTGCCATCAGCTGAACAGGAAACCGTAAATGGTTATGCGGCAGCCATTCAGACAGCAGTAAACGCACTGACGCTTCTTGGCGCAGATTACACAGAAGTTGATGCAGTACTTGCCAAAGTTCCGGGAGATCTTTCTATCTATACGGAAGAGAGCGTGGAAGCACTGAATGCAGTCATTGCATCCATCGACCGCACCAAAACGATAGAAGAGCAGCAGGCAGTTGCTGCTTATGCGGAAGCACTGGAGAATGCAATTGCAGCACTGGTACGCAAACCGGTTCCGGCAGATTATCAGGGAGTGGAAGAACTCCTGGGAAAGATTCCGAAAGACTTATCCATTTATACCGAAAAGAGTGTAAAAGCACTGAATGTGGCAAAAGAAGCCATTGTATGGGATCTGGATGACAGCAGACAGGAGGAAGTCGATCAGTTTGCAGAAAACCTGAAAGCAGCTCTTGACGGACTGACCCTGAAACCGGCGGACTACAGCGCCGTAGACGCGGCTCTTGCCAAAGTTTCGAATGATCTGAGTATTTATACGGAAGAAAGCATTCAGCCGCTTCAGACAGCGATCAACAGCGTAGAAAGCGGAAAAACCATTCTGGATCAGGCAGAAGTAGACGGCTGGGCAGCAGCAATTGAAAATGCACTGGCAGGACTGCAGGTTCGGAAAGCAGATTATTCCAAAGTAGAGGAAGCCATCAAAAAGATTCCGGCGGACCTCAGTCTGTATACCGATGCGTCTGTAAAAGCACTGGAAGATGCAAAGAACAGCGTCGTAACCGAGCGGCCGGTCACAGAGCAGGAGAGCGTAGACGGTTACGCAAAAAAGATCGAGGCAGCGATTGTCGGCCTTACGTATAAAGATGCGGACTACAGCAAAGTAGATGCCGCAGTGAAGAAGATTCCAAACGATCTGAAGAAATACACGGACGAGAGCGTAAAAGCAGTCAATGATGCAAAAGCAGCGATTGTACGCGGAAAGAATATCACGGAGCAGAAGACGGTGGATGGTTATGCGGCAGCGCTGGAAAAAGCGATTGCCGGCCTGAAACAGAAACCGATGACTGCGCAGAATCTTCCGAAGATTACCAAAGGAGTCAATCAGTCAGGTATGCAGGGCAAGGAGCTTTCCTTCACCGCAGATTTTGAAGCAAAGGATTTCAAAAAGGTTCTCATCGACCAGAAAGAGATTGATGCGAAGAATTATGTGACGGCTGGAAAAGAGAATACGCAGGTTACGCTGAAGGCAGAGTATACAAAGAGTCTGGCAGAAGGCAAGCATACGATTTCAATCGTTTCAAGCAAGGGCCAGGCGGATACCGTATTCTATCTGAAGAAAGCAACAAAGAGTCCGGACACGGGAGACCGCACACAGGTGATGCTGTGGGTGATCCTGCTCGGCGTTTCTGCAGCAGCAGTGGTCGGAGCAGTTGTTTATCGTAAACGTGAGAAATAAGAGTTGAAAGGGAAAGGGCGCCGGAAGGCGCCTTTTCTTTTGGACGGTTTCGGATAGATTGTAAATAGTCAGATAAAATACAAAATATGCAGAATTAACTATATTTTTCTAAAAATAAGAAAATTCGAAAAAAGGT
>ERZ825670.2773-NODE-2773-length-15918-cov-5.886718_pt1 | contig 15918 bp, 13 predicted proteins | sample MGYA00519929_ERZ825670 | MGnify/ENA primary metagenome ERZ825670 (study PRJEB31778, sample SAMEA3449207) | human gut metagenome | biome: human gut; feature: human-associated habitat; material: faeces | place: United Kingdom | collected 2010/2012 ...
CGCTGACCTGCTGGGGAGTGTACTCCTTGCCGTTCAGGGTCACCTTGTGGTCGGTACCCATCTGACGCTTGATGGAAGAAACGGTGTTCTCGGGGTTGGTGATGGCCTGACGCTTTGCGACCTGACCGACCAGACGGTCACCGGTCTTGGTGAAGCCAACAACAGACGGGGTGGTGCGGGCGCCCTCGGAGTTTGCGATGACGACGGGCTCGCCGCCCTCCATGACAGCCACGCAGCTATTCGTAGTACCAAGGTCAATACCAATGATTTTGCTCATAAATGAAGTCTCCTCTCAAAAGAACTTGTTTATCTCATGCTTAGATGTGAAGCGGATGTCTATCTTCAAAACCCCTGCGGGTCTTTGCGGATTTACTCGGCCACCACGACGGTCGCGTGGCGGACGATCTTGTCGCCCAGCTTGTAGCCTTTCTGGTACACCGTGATGACGGTGCCGCTCTCCTGCCCGTCCGGGGCGGGGATCTGCTGGACGGCGTTCATGAAGTTGGGGTCAAAGGGCTTGCCCAGCGCCTCGATCTCCTCCACATGGAGGGCATCCAGTGCCTTGGCGGCTTTGTCCAGCGTCATAGTCACGCCCTTTTTGTAGTTCTCGTCGGTGGTGGGGGCGTTGGCTGCCATTTCCAGCGTGTCCAGGATGGGGATGATCTGGTTCACGGCGAACGAAATGCCATCGTTGAACTTCTGGTCAGCCTCACGGGTGGAGCGCTTGCGGTAGTTCTCGTACTCCGCTGCCATCCGGAGCAGCTGGTCTTTGGCCTGTGCGGCGTTCTTCTCGGCTGCGTCGAGCTTTGCCTTTACGGCGTCCATCTCGCGTGCCTTCTTATTGAACCAGCCATCTTTCTTCTTGGCGTCTGCGGGTTCTGCCTCGGCCTCCTTCTCGGGGGCTGCGGCGGTCTCGGGCGCTTCCTGAGGTGCGGCTTCGGTCTCCTTTGCTTCCTGCTCGGGAGCTTCTGCCGTCTTTTTGGTCTCTTCGCTCATTCCAGATCCTCCTTATATATCACAGTCCGCCGGGGTGCGGCCATCTGCGGGGTGTCTTTTCGTTTGCCGCTCATGCCCTCGCCAAGCTCGTCGGCGAAGAGGTGGAGCAGCGGCATCAGCTTCTGGAAGGGCATCCGGGTCGGCCCGATCAGGGCCACCGTACCCCACAGCCCGCCGCCTACCAGGTAGCGGTCGCTGACGATGCACAAGCCGGGGATCTGAGGTTCCAGATCCTCACCCAGCAGCACGCTCTCACTGCGGTCTGCCGGGGGTGCGATGATGTGGGCCGCCTGCTCTTCGTCGTTCAGCAGGGTGAGGATGTCGCCCACCTTGCCTTCGAGCTGCGGCCAGTTGAGCAGGTACTGCTCACCGCCCAGAAATACGTGGGGCTGTGCGGAATCCTGCAAAATCGCAGCGGCTGCGCTGATGACCGGAACCAGCTCCGGGTCGATTTGGCTGCACAGCTCTGCCAGCAGCCGGTTGGACAGGTCCACCGGCGCAACGAAGGTCAGGTTGCGGTTGAGCAGCGCGGCCAGCGCAGCGGCGTTCTCGCGGGAGAGGCCGGTGCGGACCCGCGCCACACGGGTGCGGACGTAGCCCGCCGTCGTGACGGCCAGCACAGCCGCCGCGCTGCGGCCCACCTGAACGACTTCGTAGTGGGCGACGCAGAGATCTTCGGCACAGGGGGTGCTGACGGCTGCGGTGCAGCCGCTGATGGCGGCCAGCGCCTTTGCAGCGCCCTGTGCGAGCTTTTCCGGCTCATGGTCGAGGCTGGCGAAAACGGCTTCGACGCGGGCGCGGGTCACGCGGTCCAGCGGCTGGTCGTCCGTCAGCAGATTGTCGAGATAATAACGGTAGCCCTTGGCACTGGGGACACGGCCCGCGCTGGTGTGGGGCTGCTCCAGCAGACCCAGCTTGGTCAGCGCCGCCATTTCGTTGCGCAGCGTGGCGCTGGACACGGCCATATCAAAATAGTTTGCCAGCACACTGCTGCCCACAGGCTCGCCCTCGAGGCCATACAGCGCCACGATCGCCTGCAAGACTCGCTGCTTGCGTGCATCCATCGTCATAGCGCCTGCCTCCTTTTTGGCTTTCGTTTCTTTAGCACTCCATCTTCCTGAGTGCTAAGACCATTATAGCCAAAAATTTTTCCCTGTCAATAGCTTCTCGAAAAAGTTTATAAAGATTCATAATTCTGTCATAAACAAAAAAGGGAGCGCCTGCCAGAAACGCAGACGCTCCCTCTATTATAATAATGTTCACTCTTCCATCTGCTTTGCCAGGAACGCTGCCGCCACAGCCACAGCCTTCTGCTGGGCAGGGTCGGGCTGCTGGGTGCGGTCCTCGGCCAGCAGACCCACGGCCCCGGTGACATCCCCTGCCGCGATGATGGGCCACGCGCAGAGCAATGGCCGCAGCGAACCCTCGCAGGGCAGCAGGACATGCTCGGGGTCGCCCTCGCTGAGGTAGGGCTTGCGGGACTCCATCACCTTTTCCAGCGGCTGGCTGACGCTGCGGTCGGCAAGGTCGCGCCTCCCCGACCCGGCTGCGGCGAGGATGCGGTCACGGTCAGCCACGAAGGCCGTCAGGGCGAAGCTTCGGCTCAGCACCTCGGCGTACTGCACCGCCACCCCTTGCAGCTCCCCCACCGGGGAGTACTTCTTAAAGATGACCTCGCCGTCGCCGGTGGTGAAGATCTCGAGGGGGTCGCCGCGGCGGATACGCTGGGTGCGGCGTATCTCCTTCGGGATAACCACCCGGCCCAGCTCATCGATGCGGCGGACGATTCCGGTTGCTTTCATCTGTGTACCATCCTTCCCATTCTGCATTTTCCCATGCTGTGTAGTTATTATGTGGAAGCGGAAGGGAAATATACACCTGCCCGCCCTGTGTTTGCCAAACAGGGGCGGCTATGATACAATAAATTTACTACAGAAAGGATGGGCAGAGGATGCAGCAGATTTTGATTTTGGGCGGCGGCGCAGCCGGTCTGGCCGCTGCGCTGGCGGCAGCACAGACCGCAGAGGGCCGCGCACACATCACCGTGCTGGACAAAAACGCGAAGGTGGGCAAAAAGCTTCTGGCCACCGGCAACGGGCGCTGCAATCTCGACAACCGGGACATCACGCCGGAGCGGTACTTCACCAGCAGCCCCAAGGCCCTGCGCCGCCTGCTGAGCGCCGTGGACGAGGCTGCGCCGCTGGCGTGGTTCGAGAGCCTCGGCCTCTACCCCCGCACCGACGAGGCCGGGCGGGTGTACCCGTATTCCAATCAGGCAGCGGACGTACTGGCCCTGCTGGAGCACCATCTGTCGAGACTGGGCGTCGAGGTGCGCACCGGCTGTACCGTCCAGAACCTGAGCCAGAGCCGGGGCGGCTATGCCGTCCAAATCGAAACAGAGGCAGGCCGCGAGACCCTGCGGGCCGACGCCGTCATCTGCGCCATGGGCGGTGATGCCGGCCCTCAGTTCGGCACCGATGGCTTCGGCACCCGGTTCGCCGCCCAGTGCGGCGGACGGATGGCCCCCCTCTATCCCTGCCTGACAGCCCTGCAGTGTGCTCATCCCCGCAAGTCGCTGGCCGGCATCCGGGCCAAGGGCTGCGCCAGCCTGCTGGACGGCGCAGATGGCCGCGTGCTTGCCTGGGAAACGGGCGAGGTGCAGTTCACCGAGTACGGCCTTTCGGGCATCTGCATCATGCAGCTTTCGGGTCTGTTGGCCCCGGGGCGCGGGCCGAAGCGGCCTGTCGTGGCCCTCGATCTCTTCCCTGCTCTCAGTGAAACCGAGCTGGCCGCGCTGTTCGCCCAGCGGGTCGGGCTGCTGGGCAGCGAGGCGGCGGAGTTCTGGCTGGGCTTGCTGCCCGCAAAGCTGGGCCGCGCCCTCTGGGCCGATGCCGGTTTACCTGAAAACGCCCGCGCCCTGCCCGCCTCCGCGTGGCCGAAACTCGCCGCCACGGCCAAGTGCTGGCGGTTCGAGGGCTTGACGCCCTGCGGCTGGAAGCAGGCCCAGACCACCGGCGGCGGCCTGCTTCTGGACGAGGTAGAGGACGATTTCCAGTTCAAGGGCTGTCCGGGACTCTACTTCGTGGGCGAGACGCTGGACTGCGCCGGCAGCTGCGGCGGCTACAACCTCCACTGGGCTTTCGGCAGCGGCATCATCGCCGGGCGGGCGGCGGCAAAGCTTCGCAAAAAGAAAAAGTAAACCAGCAAGCCCCCGGAAGGTCGTCTTCCGGGGGCTTGCTTTTTGTGTTATTTGTTTGCGGCCTTATCCAGCTCCGCCTCCTCGGCGGCAGCCTCGGCCTCTTCTTCCTTCTGATACTCTTCAAAGGCCGACCACATGGGCTCGATGTCCTCGCCCCGGACGCGGCGGGCAAAGTAATTCCTGGTGATGTCCACCACAGTGCCGGACAATGCCAGCACGCCGATGAGGTTCGGTATCATCATCAGGCCGTTGAAGGTGTCGGAGAGGTCCCACGCGAGGCCCAGCTTCATGGTCGCGCCCACGACGGTCATGCAGACAAAGACGACCTTATAGATGCGGCTTCCCGCCGTGCCGAAGAGATACTCCACGGCCTTGGTGCCGTAGTGGCTCCAGCCGAGGGTGGTGGAGTAGGCGAACAGCAGGATGGACACGGCGATGAACTTCGGGCCGAAACTGCCGAAAGCCGCCGTGAACGCCTGGCCCACCAGCGCATTGTCCTGCACACCTGCGAGGACAGCGCCGCTCTCGAGGTCTACCACGCCGGTGGTCAGGATGACGAGGGCCGTCAGGGTGCAGACCACGATGGTATCGGCGAAGACCTCAAACACGCCCCACATGCCCTGATGCACCGGCTCCTTGACGTTGGAGGCCGAGTTGACCATGACCGCAGAGCCGAGGCCGGCTTCGTTGGAGAACGCGCCGCGCTTGAAGCCCCAGGTGATGGTCTGGCTGATGCCGTAGCCCAGCGCGCCGCCGCCTGCAGCGTTGAGGTTGAATGCACCCTTGAAGATAGCCGCCAGTGCCGCCGGGATATTGCCCGCGTGCATGACCACGATGATGAGCGCACCCGCAACATAGAACAGTGCCATCAGCGGCACCAGCTTTTCCGTGACAGCGGCCACCCGCTTGAGTCCGCCGATGACGATGAGGGCCGTCACCACCATCAGCGCAAGGCCGGTGGCGAGGTACGGCAGATGGAAGGCCGCGTTCATGTTGCCGGCGATGGAGTTTATCTGGCTCATGTTGCCGATACCGAAAGACGCGAGGATGCAGAAGCAGGCAAACAGGACAGCCAGCACCCTGCCCACTGCCTTACAGCCGGGCTTTGCGCCCAGACCGTCGGTCAGATAATACATCGCGCCGCCGCTCCACTCGCCTTTTTCGTTCTTGCGGCGGTAGTAGACGCCCAGCACGTTCTCCGCAAAGCTGGTCATCATGCCCAGCAGGGCCATGACCCACATCCAGAAGATGGCACCCGGGCCGCCGGAGACGATGGCCGTGGCCACGCCCACGATGTTGCCGGTGCCGATGGTGCCTGCCAGCGCCGTACACATGCTCTGGAACTGGCTGATGGCCATGTCTTCCTTGCTGGTGTGGGCGGTGACGTCCTTATTGGTAAAAATAGCACCGATGGTATGCTTGAGCCAGTAGCCCATCCGCCGGAACTGGAAAAAGCCGGTGCGGACGCTGAGCCACAGGCCGGTGCAGAGCAGCAGTGCCAGACCGAACGGCCCCCAGACGAAGCCGTTGACCACATTGTTGACACGCGTGACGATGTCTACCATATGAAATCCCCCTCTGATCATCCCAAACAAAAATGCGGGCAGAACCTCTTTTCCAAAGGCTCTGCCCGCAAAAAACTCAGCGTATGACCCCGCACAGGACACCTTTCCTGTGCAAAAGACGTTTGCTCTGTCCTTTTGCCTGAGAGATCGGCCCAAACGGCCTTACACCTTCGGCACCCGCCTCCTGCAGGCTTCTCCAGAGTGCGGCACACCCGGCTCACCGGGCGGCACATCTTGCGATTCGGTTCTCACCACATGCACAACTGTACACAATGGAAATACTTTATCACATTTCCGGCTTCTTGGCAAGCCTTTTACCGCATTTTATTCCCGAGTTTCATCTTTCATACCAGAAAGTGAATTTTATTATGGTGTGACTTTTTTCGTCCTTTATCGGTCGATGGGCGGTACATCATCGGGGCTGCCCATCGTGTCCAGCCACTCCAGCGCTTTCAGCTGGGGCGGCAGATGCGGCACCGGTTCGCTGTCCGGGTCGTCGTCGGGCGGGGTCACGAGGTCTTTCGGGCTTTCGGCCCCTTCGAAACCATGGGCAAGGCCGTCCGGGCTGGCGTCGCCGTCGCGGCGGGCTGTCTCACAGCAGTCCAGCCCCTCGTAGGCACTGGCCGGGCCGAGGTCGAGCCAGAAGTCCTCCCGCTCTTCCCTGCTGGGGGTATCATCGAATTTCATAGCATTTCCCTCCTTTTCTGCATAAAGGTTCCCCCATCAGGCCATGCTTTATGCAGTTTTTTAGAAGCTGTTTTCGTGAGCGGGGTTCGCCGAATGGCGAGGATTTTTACCCGCAGACAAGGCGATTTCCCGCAGCGATCCTTGGTGGATTGCAAGGGGAAGCAACGCAGTATACGGATAAAAAGACCGCTCAGGCGGTGTGCAATGCTTACGAAAACGGCTTCTCAGGGAGGAACGAGATGAAAGAAAAAGGCTGGAGACCCTTCTGGGCCGCACTGCTGGCGGCGCTGCTGGTGCTGCTGCCGCTGGTGGGCGGCACCGTGCTGCTCACCCGCCGCTCTCTGCGGACAAGACTGGCCTCCCGGCCTCAGAGCGGCGTCGCCATCCGTCAGCCGAAGGAAGAGAACCGCCTGAGTCTGCTGGTCTGCATCGCCCCCACCGAAACGACAGCACCCGGCTTTCTACTGCTCTACCTGAATGCCAGTCAGAACTGCATCCATGCGCTGGCTCTGCCCGGAGAGCTGACCGTACCCTTCGGAGCGGACGAAACCGCCCTCTCCGACTGCTACCGCGCCGCCGGCCCGGCCCGCTGCCGGGAAGCACTTCCCTCAGCTCTCTCCCTGCCCGAGGATACCCACTATCTCGCCCTTGCGCCGTCCGTTCTGCAAGCCATCGCCGACCGGTACGGGATGCTTCGGGTGGGTTTTTCGGGAGCGCTGACCGCCGAGGAGCTGGCCCTCACCGGGTGCAGTTCCAATGTGCAGGCCATCTCGGCCCGGGAGGCAGAAGAACTGCTCAACGGGATGGAGGACACTGTCCCGCCCGCCCACAAAGCCGCCGCCCGGGCGGCGGTGTGGGACGCCTTTTTCCGGCAGGAGCTGGAACTTCTGCCCGCTACCCTGCCGGACGCCCTGCGCGCCCACAGCTCGAGCCTGCTCACCGATTTGACGGCGCAGGACCTGCTCATTTTAGAAGATACGCTGGAATTTCTCGCCGACCGCTCTGCCGCCATCCACACCGAGGCCCTGCCCGGCGGGTGGGACGGCGAACACTACACCCTCACCGACGACTCCCACGCCGCCGTGCAGACCCTCTTCAACGTCTCACCCACCGAGGCACAGCTCTCGTCGGCCAGCGAGCCGTAACCCAGCACCAGCGTCCCGCCCAGAGCGGTCCCGCCGCCGGTGAGGTCATAGTCACTCAGGAGGCTGAGCCGGACGCCTTCGGCCTCAGCGGCGGCCCGGAGAGCATCGTCCGGCGGCGGGTCGCGCAGTTCGGCCAGCAAGTGCAGGCCGGTGTGCAGTCCGGTGAGATGCAGTTCTTCCGGCGCAAAGGCTTCCCGCAGGGCTTTTGTCAGGGCGTCCCGCCGGGCCTTATAGGCCACCCGCTCCCGGGCCAGATGGCGGGTGAAGTAACCGCCGGTGATGAACCGCGCCAGTGTCTGCTGCTCAAAACGGCTCACCGTGCCGGAGTAGAGGGCGTATTTCGCATGCCATGCGGGCAGAAGCTGTTCCGGCAGCACCATGTAGGCGATGCGGATGCTGGGCGCGAGGCTGCGGGAGCAGGTGGAGAGGTAGACCACCGGCCCGTCGGCCCCCGCCATCCCCTGCAGGCTGGGCAGGGGCCGGGTGTCGAAACGGAACTCGGAATCGTAGTCGTCCTCGATGATGTACCGCTGTCCGGGACGCCGTGCCGCCCAGTGGAGCAGTTCTGCCCGGCGTCCGGCGGGCATGGTGACGCCCGTGGGGAACTGGTGGCTGGGGGTGACGTAGCACACCGCCGCTCCCGACTCCGACAGCGCCCGGATGGAAAGCCCGTCCTCGTCCACCGGCAGACAACAGCAAGAGATGCCGTTGTTTTCCAGCACCTGCCGGGCGCGGGGATAGCCGGGGTTCTCCACTGCCGCCGGCCCGGGCAGGAGCGGTGCCAGCAGGCCCAGCAGATATTCGAGACCCGCGCCAACGACAAGCTGGTGCGGGCCGCACCGCACACCGCGGTACTCCTCAAGGTACTCGGCCAGTGCCTGCCGCAGCGAGAGGTCGCCCTGCGCGTCACCGTGGGTCAGCAGCTCCGGCGAAGAGTACAGCAGCTCTTTTTGCAGCCGCGCCCATGTGCGGAACGGAAACAGCTCCGGGTCTACGCCCCGGGTGGAGAGGTCGTAGCGGACGGGCTGCTCCGGCGCTGGTGCTGCCTCGGGCTGGGGCGGCGCGGCGGACTCTGTCCGCTCGGGCAGAGCCAGATATTCCTGTACATAAAAGCCGCTGCGCTCCCGCGCCTCCAGATAGCCCTCCGCCGCCAACATCTGATAGGCCGCGTCCACCGTGTTCACCGAGACGGAAAGCTCTGCCGCCAGCCGCCGCTTGCCGGGCATCCGGGTCCCGGCCGAAATCGCCCCCGTCCGCATCTCGGCGGCGAGGCTGCGGTAGAGCTGTTCGTAGAGCGGCACACCGGACGCCGCGTCCAGTGCTGTCGTCAAATGGACCATAAAAAGCCCCTCCTTTTCGGGAAGTGTGCCAAACTAGACCCATAAAAAATCTTTATTCTGGGTATTTGCACAGTGCCAGTTTTGCGTATAATAGGAGCATACCCGCAAGAACCAAAAAAGTCAATCGGTTTTGTGGGTATTTCGTAAAACTGGGAGGGAAAATCATGTCAACAACTGCAATGTGGCTGCTGCTGGCAGTCGTCGTCATCGTTATCGTCTTTGCAAGTGTGCTGTATAAGCGCACCTTCACCGTCCACGAGCTGGCGCTCACCGGCGTCATGGCCGCGCTGAGCCTCGTGGCCTACCTGTTCTTCCGTGTGCCGTTCTACGGCGGCTCTTCGTTCCATCTGGGCAACACCTTCACCGCCCTGACCGCCCTGCTGCTGGACGGCGTATCCGGCGGTCTGGCCGGTGCCATCGGTCTGGCTCTGGCCGACATCCTGGCCGGTGACCCGGGCTATGCCGTCACCACCTTCGTCCTGAAGTTCATCATCGGCATCACCTGCGGTGCGGTCGCTCACAAGGTGTTCAAGCTCCGTGAGCTGGACAAGCACACCCCCGGCTATCTGGCCAAGGTGATCGTCGCAGCTGCCTCCGGCCTGCTGCTGAATGTCTTCACCGACCCGTTCCTCGGCTACTTCCGCAACGTCTACATCTTCGGCCAGGAGTACACCATCGCCAAGGCTCTGACCAAGATCACCGGCGGCGTCACCTTCGTGAACAGCGTGGCCTCCACCGTCTGCGTCGTCATCCTCTATCTGGCCCTGCGCCCGGCCCTCGAGCGTGCAAACCTGCTGCCCAAGGCCCAAAAAGCATCTGAACCGAAGGCCGACAAGTAACCAACTTCCATTCCTGTCTGATGTACTCATAAAGCAAAAAGAGCGTGTGCCCGCAGCACACGCTCTTTTTGCTTTATTGTTTTTCAAATACGAGGAACCGGAACGAGATGTCCGTGGTCAGTTCCGGCAATGCCGCGAGACGGGCTGCACCGTCCCGGGGCGTTTTCCAGTAGTAGGGCGTCATCGCGAAGAGAGCTTCCAGCTGCCCGGCAGGCACCGTGATGCTGCCGGAGACTTCCCGCTCTCCGATGGCTTCAAAGCCCGGATACGCCACTTCCTGCACCGGGTTCTTGTAAGGCTTTTCGTAGAGGACGGCCTTCATCTGGAAGAGATGCTCTGCACCCGGCACGGCGTAGATGAGCCGTCCGCCGGGGCGCAGGACGCGGAGAAACTCCTCCTGCGCGAAGGGCGAGAAGCAGTTGAGCAGCACATCCGCCCAGCCTGTGCGCACCGGCTGATGGAAACTGGACGCCACGGCGTACCGGGCCGAGGGCAGGGCCTTCGCAGCCAGACGCACGGCAGGCTTTGCGATGTCAAAACCTGCCAGTTCCAGCGGGAGGTCCGCCTCTTCGAACTGCTTTGCGATGCACCGGTCATACCAGCCCTCGCCGCAGCCTGCGTCCAACAGGCGGAGCGGCTTTCCGGCTTTCGGCTGACCGTACTCGAGGCAGAGTTCTCCCAGCGCCTGCCCGAAGATGCCGTAGTAGCCCGCGCTCAGGAACGCGCGGCGGGCAGCGACCATTTCCCTGCTGTCGCCGGGGGCCCTGGTACGGGTGTTCTGCACCGGCAGCAGATGCCAGTAGCCCTCTTTGGCCCGGTCGAAGCTGTGGCCAGAGGGACATTTCAGTGCGTTATCCCCGGCAAGTGGTGCGCCGCACAGCGGGCAGCACCACGGGGCGAATCCCTCTGCCATCACACTTCCTCGCTGTGGTCCTCGATGGGAGCCGTCGCGCCGCCGTGGGCGTTCATATACTCCTCAAAGCTGGTGAACTTCTGCTGCGGCGGGCGGCGGCTGATGAGCACGAGGCCCGGGTCTTCGTCCTTCGTCGGGACATTATTGCTGCGGCTGCGGTTATTACGGCCGGACTGCTCTGCCTTGGGGGCGCGGGGCGCACGGCCTGCGCCGCTCTGCTCATTGCGGCTGCTGCTGCGGCCATTGCGGTTCTCATTGCGCTGGCTGTTCTGCTGGGCAGGCTGAGCCGGGCGGGCGCTGCGGTCGTTCCGCTCATTGCGGGGGCTGCGGCCTGCACCATTGCGGCCATTGTTCTCGCTGCGCTGGGCAGGCTGGCGGTTCTGCATCGCGGTAGGGATGGTCTGGGCCGGAACGGCGGGGATGGCAGCGTTTTTCTTGGCAGAACGGAGCGGGGTGGCCTCCGGGGCGCTCACAAAGTGGGGGTCGAACTTCGGCTGGGCGTTGCTGCCGCGGCCTGCGCCCTGTGCGGGGGCATTGCCTTCGCGGCGGGGGCGGTTGTTATTGTTACGGCGGCTGTTGTCGCGTCCGCCGGGGGTGCGCTTGTTATCATCCATGAGTTGTTCCTCTTTTGCTTCGATTTTAGGAGCCTTCTGCTTTTTTGCCGCAGAGGGCCTGGCCGCACTCTTTTTTTCGGGCGCAGCGGGTTTGGCGGCTTTTTCCGCCTTGGGAGTTTCGGCCTTTTCGGGGGCAGGCTGTTCGGCCTTGGGCTTGCGGCCCCGCACCGGCGGGGCTGCTTTTACGGGGGCGGGTACGCCGTCCCACGGGTGGCCGGACACCACCGGGATCTTCCGGCGGTTGAGCTTTTCGATGCCGGCCAGATATTCCATCTCCTCGGGTGCGCAGAAGCTCACTGCCGTGCCATCTGCGCCCGCGCGGGCGGTGCGGCCGATGCGGTGGACGTAGGTCTCCGGCACCTCGGGCAGGTCGTAGTTGAACACATGGGAAAGCTCGCTGATATCAATGCCGCGTGCGGCGATATCGGTGGCCACCAGCACCCGGGTCTTGCCGGACTTGAAATCCTCCAACGCGGTGACGCGGGCAGTCTGGCTCTTGTTGCCGTGGATGGCGGCGGCGGGGATGCCCTGCTTTGTCAGGTCCTTTGCGATCTTATCCGCGCCGTGCTTGGTGCGGCTGAACACCAGCGCATTGACCACCGGCGGCTGCAGATTTTTGATGAGCCACGGCAGCAGCAGCTTTTTGTTGCCCTTTTCCACATAGTACAGGCTCTGCTGGATGCGGTCCACGGTGCTGGACACCGGGTCCACCTTGACAAAGGCGGGGTCCCGCAGGATGCCGGCGGCCAGCTGCTCGATCTCGGCGGGCATGGTGGCGCTGAACATCAGGTTCTGGCGCTCCTTGGGCAGCTTGGCGATCACCTTTTTCACATCGTGCACAAAGCCCATATCCAGCATCCGGTCGGCTTCGTCCAGCACGAAAATTTCAAGGTCCGACAGGTCGATGAAGCCCTGACCGATCAGGTCGTTGAGCCGTCCCGGGCAGGCGATGAGGATGTCCACGCCCTTTTTCAGCGCTTCCACCTGCGGTGCCTGTCCCACACCGCCAAAGATGACGGTGCTGCGCAATTTCAGGTACTTGCCGTAGGCTTCAAAGCTTTCGCCGATCTGCAAAGCCAGCTCCCGGGTGGGGGTCAAAATCAGGGCGCGGACAGCTCCCTTGCGGCGGGGCGCATTGGCGGTGAGCCGGTCCAGCATGGGCAGCGCAAAGGCCGCCGTCTTGCCGGTGCCGGTCTGGGCACAGCCCATCAGATCCCGGCCTGCCAGCACCGGCGGGATGGCCGCTGCCTGAATGGGCGAGGGGGTCTCGTAGCCCGCTTCCTGCACAGCGCGCAGCAGCGGGGCGGACAGATTCAGTTCTTTAAATGTCATGGTTCTCCTATTATTCTGTGATCTTCCGGCACTCGATGTAGTAGCGCTTTTCCTCCGCATGTCCCATGCTGAAGGTCTTGCGGGGCAGCACGCCGCCCATCACAACGCCGCGGAACAGGTCGCTCTTGGCGAAGGGCGGCATCAAAAACGCCACTGCGCCCTGCTTGCACAGCGCACGCACAGCCGGCTCGTCATGCACATAGTCCACCTTTGCTTCCGGGTGGCGCTCGATATAATCCGAAATAAAATCGTCGATGGTGCCCACGGTCAGCGGCTCGGTGGGGTCCTCAAAGCTGAGCACATTGGCCATGTGGGGGCCTGCCAGCGTAAAAGGCTGCTTTTTGCTGCCGCCAAAGCAGCAGCCTGCCATGTTGGAATCGCTCCATGTAATGAGGCTCAGCAGCACGGTGGCGCAGTCCACGTTGAACAGTACCCGGTGGATGGGCTCAATCTCAATAGCCGGGGAGTGCACGTTGCACACCTCTGCCAAGCACCAGCGGGCGGGGTGGTTTTCTGCCTGCTCCGGGGTCAGAGTCTTTTTCAGCTCCTCCCAGCAGGCTTTTGCGGTAGCCAGCGAGTGGTTGCCGTCGCCCACGGCCAGCGTCAGCGGGTCGCGGCGGGTGGCATCGGGGTATTTCTTGTCAAATTCTTCCTGACTGCCCAGCACGGTCAGCGCGTTTTCGATCTGTGCGATGAGGGCGGGGTCCTCCACTGCCCAGCCTGCCACATGGCCGCCCCCCAGCATCAGCTCGCCCTCGTATACCTTGGGCAGGCTGTCCTTGTGGGCGGCAATGGGCTCGATGAGGGTGCAGTCCGGGTCATCCGCCAGCATCATGATATGGGGCGTTTCCAGCGCAGCGCCGGTACGCACCTTCATGCGGGGCGGGATGCGGCTTTCCACGGTGCACTCGCTGGGGCGCACGGTGCATTTTTCGCCCCGGCGGTAGCTGTAAGCCTCCAAGTCCACACGTCCTACAAGACCCTGCCGCACCCGGCCGCTCTGCTCGGTGCGCTCCACATAAATAAAGCCGTCCACCGCCCGGGTGAGCACGTTCTGGGCGTAGTCCTGCATGGTGGCGTGGATCTTTTCCACCCGCGCGTCGGCGTCTCCGTCCTCCAGATACACCTCCGGCAGGATCAGGTTCAGGGTGCTGGGCGCACCCGCAGCGGTCTCTTCTGCCCGCTGCCAATAGCTGCGGTCACTGGTGAACTGGTCACAGGCAATGCAACCCCACTGCTCCAGCGGCACCTGCTCCGAAGGCAGCAGGATGTGTGCGGGTGCAAAACAGGTAGTCGGTTTCATAGTCGTTTCCTCCCCTCTCTATCAAAGCCGCTTCTCAGCGGAACGCTGCGGTATCGTGCACCACAACGTGCTTCACACCGGCGTCGGCAGCGGCCTGCTCCAGCGCAGCGCGGCTGTCCGCATCCAGTGCGGTGCTGCTGGTGACCAGCAGATTTTCCATGCCAAGGGACGTACCGGTGGTGCCAAGGGCATCGGTGGCAGCGGTGCACAGGGCGTCCGGGTAGCTGACCCACAGGGTCACGCTGCCTGCAAAGCGGGTCTGCCATGCGGCGATATCCGCGGTCAGCTGGGCGGCGCGTCCCTCCCGGCTCTTGCCGCCGGAAGCGCCGAAGTCCTGCTTGCGGGTGATGATATTGGGGAACTGCACCCCGGTAAGCACCACCTGCTCGTAGCCCATGCCCTGCACCTCCTCAATGAGGTCGCCGACAAACTGCACCGCACTTGCGGCAAAGGGGTTCATCCATGCCTTGCCGCCCTTGGCTGCGCTGACGTTGTCCAGCCAGAGGCTGTTGCCGTCGTAGTGCACGCCCATGCTGCGGTCGGTGTACACCGACACCGGGTCGGTAAAGGCGGCAAGCTGCGCCGCCGGGATAATGCCCTCCTCCCGCAGGATAGCGGCAATATTGGCCGCATTCACCGGGTTTTCGGTGATGCTTTGCGCAGCAGCTGCCACCCCGGAAGCGTAGTACACCGTGCCAGCGGCGTCCTTCAGAGTGACAAGGGCGTAGTCTGCGCCCTGCTGCTTCAGCTGCCGGGCGGCGGCGCGGATGGCGGCTTCATCGGTCAGGGTGGTCACGTCCAGCTCTGCCCAGCTGCCGCCGGTAATGGCCTTGCCGTCCAGCGGCTTTTCCTCCTCCGGCTCCGGTTCAGACGCTGCCTGTGAGGCGGCAGCGCTGCTTGCCGCCGCAGAGGAGGCTGCTGCCTCGGCGCGGGAAGCGCTTTCGGCCTCCAAGTCCCGGTCCTTGACCACGGTATACCATGTGTGGGTGGCCCAATCCAGCACATGGGGTGCGGCAAACCATGCGGCTGCCAGCACTGCCGCCACCAGCAAAATGCCGCCCACGATGGCCACCAGCATAAAGTGCTCCGGCGTGACGATGACATTCTCCGCCGCCTTGCCGAACAGTGTTCCAAGGGTGCCAGCTACCTGCTTGCTGGAGAGGTAGGCCAGCGGAAAGGCCACCACTGCGATCAGCAGGGTTTCCAGCACATATTGGAGAATCACCGCAGGTTTGGCGATTCCAACGGCCAGCAAAATCCCGGTTTCCCGTTTCCGGCTGCGGATGGACATGGAGAGGATGAGGATAATCAGCACCATGCTCACAGCAGTAATGACAACAATGAGGGTGGTAATCAGAGTGCCGGTGTCGGAAAGGGCGCTGGAGATATTCTGATATACCTCGTCATTGGCGGTGATGATAAAGTTATCCCAGTTAATCGAGGATATGTTCTGTACCTCAGCTATCACGTTATCCAACTGTGCTGCATCTTCTACGAAAAAGTGGGGCTCTTGGAGTTTGCTCCCATCTTCATAATTAACAGCCATTTCTTTCATTGCATTGTAGCTGCAAAAAGCATAATCGGCATAATCCCATAGTGTAGAAGCATCATACATGGTCGCCTCATCATTTTTATCGGCAACGATATCAAAAAATCCTACTATCTCCATATCAACTTCTGGATCGCCATTATTCGGATCATTGATTCCGGTAACTTTATCACCAATTTTTATCCCATTCCGTTCAGCGTTTTCTTTGCTAATGATAAGACCATTTTTTATATTTTCTGTAATATGTGAAGAATTGGGATTTATCGGTGGTGCCATATTGATAGGCCTGCTTGTATGGTTTGTCATATCTCTTCTAAAATTATCCTTTGATGTTAAAGACGGTTTTGGTTCACTTGTCGTTATAGGATTTTTAGGAATGTTTGCTGCACAGATATTTGAAAACATCGCCATGTGTATGGGATTTATGCCGGTTACC
>ERZ825670.2775-NODE-2775-length-15908-cov-5.653189_pt1 | contig 15908 bp, 11 predicted proteins | sample MGYA00519929_ERZ825670 | MGnify/ENA primary metagenome ERZ825670 (study PRJEB31778, sample SAMEA3449207) | human gut metagenome | biome: human gut; feature: human-associated habitat; material: faeces | place: United Kingdom | collected 2010/2012 ...
TAATTATTATATATTATTTATTAATTATTAATTAGTTAAAGTGTCTTATATTTTCGGTTAGCCATAGACTTATGAACAATCTAGCCTCATTTTGATACTCTGGCTTTACCATATAATAGATATAACTTTCTAATACTGCTAAGTCTGGAAGTGGTCTACCTTCGATTTTAAAGTTAGAGTATCCCATAGGAACGTACTTACTATATAAGTCATCAGGGCGAATGTGAGTTATAAACTTTGTCGTTTGATAAAATTGTTGTTCCATATATGGACATTTAAAATCTTCATTTTCCAAAGGTGCATTTGGATTTTCTTGCATATGTTTAGCAAGTTTAATTTGAAAATCTCCAATATACTCATAGTGTTGTTTTCTGCGTTTGCAGTTTGGAACACAACACGGATTTATCAAGATTTCACACTTATCCTTATGTGGAATATTTTGCAACTTATCAAATTGGTTATTCCAATTATAGTCCAAAACTACAAGAGAGTAATCTTTTTCCAATTCAGAATTTAGACCAGTTAAATCCTCAATCTGTTTGCAAGTAGAGGAAACTATCTTGTATTTTGGATAGTTTTTTCTAATATAATCTTCAAGTATAGGTGACATGACTATCACTTCATTTAAGCCATTGTCAGCAACTTTAAGACACCAGTTACAAAACTCATCTTTAAGATGTTCTTCCTTAATCATGGGATTACTAAAAGTATATCTACAAGGAATACCACGCTTATTGAACTCATTTAATATAATTTGCATATACTTTCTATCCATGTGACCACTTATAGAACGTCCACCGTTCCAAATGGCAGTAGGAAAAGCTCCATATACCGAACCTATTTTAATACCATCTCTAAAGTAGTATGGACGCATACGCATAGTTTCAAACATTAATATATTTAATTTAAAGTGCCTAACAAAGTCAGGTAGATGGAATTTAATATCCATAATTTTCAAATCCTTTCGTTATTTTAATACTATAGTAAACTCAGGTTGTTTAGTACTAGCTGAGTTGCTATCACCGATAGTAGTTTCTTTTTGAGATTTAATATAATCCCAAATGTTAGTAGTTACATCATTATTATCTATTTCGACATCGTCTATAGATTTAGTTACTAACTGTTTATCATTTACATAGTTACTTCTGCTCGTAGATGTAGTGATTGCACATATAATAATTATAATGGCAAATGCTCCAGCGATGCATACTAGATGTTTTCCCATAATATAACAACTCCTTTAGGAAATATTAATCTATAATATCATATATAAATTTAAAGTCAGTAGTAAAAGTAGCGAACTCACTTACTTTTTTTAGTATATTCTGTTCTATGGAATAGATAAGTTTATCATAGAAATTATTGCCAATGTCGGTGTTGGTATGATGCAACTTCAAATTTAGAGCGTTTACATAATAAAAGTAATAAGTTAAAGAGTGTAAAAACTCATTATCATCTATAGAATAAATATTGTTATCTTGTATATACAATTCACAGTTATCCACGTTTTCAACATAAGAAGATTTTCTAACAGAATTAAAAGCAATATTAAAAGTTTTTTCATTACCAACATAGATAGTTATGTTATCATTACCAGCTTCCCAATAAGCATAGATAAATATTCTACTAATATTATCATTAGAGAAATGTTCTTTAATCTTTAGGATAATCTCATTAGAACACTGTTCAATGCACTCATCGATTTTTTCATGAATTTCAATATCTGATAGGTTTCTGTATACATACGGATAGAATGTTCCATCTTTTAACACGCTTACGCATTTAAGAGAATTATTAACGTCATAAGTTACTTTTAAAATTGTAGATATATCTTGAATATCACTATTAATTCCGTAGAACCTATGTTCATCATAAATATTAATACGTGGATATGGATTTTTTAAGAAGTTATATCTTGTATTTTCTATTAGAATATCATTATCACTTTGATATGTAACATTAAATGGAATATCCTTTAGAATATATTCACCATGCTTATAGGTATTTGGAATATATACCTTATCTATTAAATTACTCATATACTATGTAAACCCTCTTTCAGTAATGTGTTTAATTAAATTATAACAGATTTTTTTGTGTAAGTAAAGTATTAATGTACTAAAAATCAAGGTTTTTGAATGAGTAAATAAATTATGAATGAATCCAATTTGTAACAATTGAATTAAAATAAGAATTATCAAGCAAACATTTAAGCTGTTTAGTAGTAATATATTCATATATAATTTAACATCGTTACTTTTTTTCACACACTAATTATTCAAGAATAACTTCACACTCAGTCGAAAATGCACTTATTAACTATATGAAGTGAACTTTAGTTCAATGTGATAGTTTCCATTTATCGCTTTTTATTTATTATTAATTTGCTTGACAATCAAAATTTTGAATGATATAATTAAAATATCAACTAGAAAGGATTTGGTATCAGATGGATATTAAAGAGTTAAAGAAAAATCTATTTCAAGATAAAAAGAATGCTTACAAGTTAATGAGCAATGCAGATATCCAAAAATGCAATGACTTCTGTGAGGGATATAAAAGTTTCTTAAATAAATCTAAGACAGAACGTGAAGCCGTAAAGTTTGCTATCTCCACTGCCAAAAAATTTGGATACGTTCCATTCGTTAAAGGAATGTCCTTAAAGGCTGGTGATAAGGTTTATTATAATAATCGTGATAAAGCTATTATATTCGCCGTTATAGGTAAAGAAGATATATCTAAAGGGGTTAAAATATGTGCATCACATATAGATAGTCCTCGCCTAGATTTAAAACAAAATCCTTTATACGAAAGTGATGAGTTAGCTATGTTCAAAACTCACTACTATGGAGGAATTAAAAAGTATCAATGGACTACAATTCCACTATCATTACACGGCGTTATAGTTAAACGTGATGGCTCTAAAGTAGAAATAAATATCGGTGAAGATGAAAACGACCCAGTATTCTGCGTTACAGACTTATTAATTCATTTGGCTACCGAACAGATGCAAAAAAATCTAGCTAAGGCTATAGAGGGTGAAAAGTTGAATATATTAATAGGTTCACAACCTCTAGGCAACAGCGATGAAAGTGATTTAGTTAAACTAAATATCATGAAGTTACTAAATGAGAAGTATGGCATCGTGGAAGATGATTTCATGTCCGCTGAAATTGAAGCCGTTCCTGCTTTTAAAGCTAGAGATATCGGATTTGACAGAAGTATGATTGGTTCTTATGGTCACGATGATAGAGTGTGTGCCTATCCATCTATGATGGCTTGTATGGATACTACTTCTCCTAATAAAACTTCCGTAGTAATATTGACAGATAAAGAAGAAACTGGTTCTGATGGTAATACTGGACTATGCTCATCATATTTAAAGTACTTCATTCACGATTTAGCAGAATGCTTTGGTGTAAATGGCAGAACAGTTTTATCTAACTCTGAATGTTTATCTGCTGATGTAAATGCAGGTTTTGACCCAACATATCCAGAAGTCGCTGATAAGAATAACTTTGCATTTTTAAACTATGGTGTAGTAGTAACTAAGTTTACAGGTTCAAGAGGAAAGTCTGGTACTTCCGATGCCTCTGCTGAGTTTGTGGGTAAGGTTCACAATCTACTAAGAGATAACGGAATAATCTTCCAAACTGGTGAACTAGGTAAAGTAGATGCTGGTGGTGGTGGTACTGTTGCTATGTACATCGCTAACCTAGATGTTAATACCATAGATGTAGGTGTTCCAGTACTATGTATGCACGCTCCTTTTGAAGTCGTTGCTAAAACTGATGTGTATATGGCATATAAATCATTCTATGTATTTATGAACGAATAGATTATATTAATATATATTTAAACCACTCCTTTTATTTGGAGTGGTTTTTTATTGATAATCTATATAAAAAACATAAAAGCATCGTATTTACGATGCTTTTAAAATCTATTAAACTAATGCCACTGACCGGACTTGAACCGGTACGGTATTTCTACCAAGGGATTTTAAGTCCCTCGTGTCTGCCTATTTCACCACAGTGGCGATTACATTTAATATTATATCATGGAATTATAGAAATGTCAATACTTTTTTTAAGATTTTTTTAAAAAAATTTTAAAAAGCAAAGTCTACAAGACTTTAGCAATCAGGCGATATTATTATCGAACCTATAATTCTTCTAAAATCCTCATAGTTTTTCTTTTGATTGCTTAAAGATACATAATCAAAAGAATAAACTACTCCACCTATACTGAATACTATTCCTCTTTCAACTACATTTTGATTACTCTCATTAGTATATGAACATGATATTTTTCTACAGTAAGCACCATCTATATTACTTATGCAATCGGTTTCCAATAAAAAGTTAGGATACTCTTTAAAAGTTTCAATAAGAGCATCTGCACACTTGTCAGTTAGAGTTTGGTCAGTATCTTTAGAGAACTCTGTAGTTACCGAACTAACCATTAGATAGTCTTCATCATTGAAGTAGTGATATACTCTATTAGTTTCTTCATAGGTTTGCCAATCCAATGGAATTTCATACTGAATACCGTCTATTAAGTTTATACGGCAGTATGTAAGCGTTTGCGATGTGACTTCTTGAACACTATTAGAACTCTCTTCTACACTTCCTATGGATACGTTTTGACTACACGATATTAAACATAAATTTAATACTATTAACATAATGATATATCTTTTTTTCAAGTTAAACACTTCCTTTTTATGTTATTCACGAACTTATATTAAGCACATTATATACTAATATATACCAATTGTCAATAAAATATATTGTCTTAAAAAAATCCAGATTGTCTTTTAAGATGCTTTTCTATATAAATTTCTTTAAATGTTATTTTTTTTTAGATTAATTGTAGATTTTTCTAAAATTATATGTTATAATGTATTTTATGATGTTATTTTATTCAAAATTTAAATTAATCTAAAGGAGTGGATATCTTTTGAAAAAGTTCAACATACTATCTTTAATGTTGATACTATCTTTAACTACTATTAATGTTAGTGCCGTAGCTAACAATCAAGATTTATTTAATACATACAACACTAGCAAACAAAGTCTAATGATTGGTGATAGTGCTACTATAGGCGATAGTGGAAATAATTCTTCAATACTAAATGTTCTATATAATAAAAATCAGATTATAAAATCTTCTAAAGAAGATTTCCTATATAAGCCAGATGGAGTACTCTACAAAGGTATAGACGTTTCTAGCTATCAAAAAGATATAGATTGGAACTTGGTTAAAGAACAAGGCGTTGAATTTGTTATCCTTAGAGCTGGTTATGTAAGTTATGCTGATGAAAAATATCATGTGGATAAGTACTTTGAACAGAACTATCAAAAGTGTAAAGAGTTAGGTATTCCAGTAGGTTGCTACTGGTTCACTAGAGCTAGAAATACTACTCAAGCTGAAAATGAGGCTGATTTCTTCTTAAATCTAATAAAAGATAAACAGTTTGAATATCCTGTATGCTTTGATATAGAATCTGAATCTTTAACCAACCTATCATCATCTACTTTAACTAATATTACCATAGCGTTCTGCGAAAAAATAGAAAACAGTGGATACTATGTATCTTTGTATTGTAATCCAAACTGGATTGACTATATTCTAATTAAGGACCATCTAACAGAATACGACAAGTGGTTGGCTCATTGGACAAGTACTCCAAAGTATGATAATAACTTTGGTGGTCTATGGCAATATGGTCTTGGAACTTGTCTTGGTATTGAAGGCGATTGTGACGTAAACTATTCATATAGAGATTATCCTAAGATAATAAAAAAAGCAGGTCTAAACGGATTTTAAACTTTAAATATACATACAAAGGACAACTTATAGTGTTGCCCTTTGATTTTTAATCGGGAGTTGATTGATATAATACATTTTATAATTGGAAAAGGTGGTACTGGTAAATCTCAAAAGTTGATATCTACTATAAATGAGGTTTTTAACAATAACATAAATAACCATCAAGAATACTTAAATAATAAGATTTTTGTAATAGTACCTGAACAGTTCTCTTTTGAATTCGATAAAAAATTGTATGAAACTATTGAATATCCAGAAGATTTTTCTAACAATAATCCATATGCACCTAATTTGTATCAAAATTTAGGAGCATATATATATAATCATATTAACGTTACGAAGTTTAGTAAGTTATCTAAGCAGATTATACAACTATATGGAAAGACATCTAAAGATTACATTAACGAACTATCTAAGATAATCGCCATGTATCAAGCCATTAAAAAACTTAAAGATACTAAATCTTTGATATCCTTAGAACGTCAAACCAATAACATAGATTTCATTGATAACGCTCTAACTGAAATTGCTGAACTTAAAAAAAGCAACATCTCCCCAGAGATACTTTTAGAAACTTCTAAAAAATTTCCTAAACAAGTTAGAGAAAAATCTCAAGATATGGCTTTGATATATGCAGAGTATCAAAATATACTAAACGAAAAAAATCTACAAGACTCTCTTAGTGATATCCTTGAGTGTAGTAGATTGGCTCAAGAAAACAATTGTTTTAAAGATGCTACCTTCTTTATAGATGAGTTTGATGCTTTCACTAACGATGAAATTCAACTATTTGATGTAATACTATCACAATGTAAAGATTTTTATGTATCTTTAAGAACGTACAATCCATTAAAGGATAAATCTACACATTTTGAACCTGTAAATACTACCTACAAGCAACTTTATCAACTAGCAAAGAAACACAATCAAGATATTGAAGATATCCATTGTGATACCCTCTACAGATATACTTCTAAAGATTTACAAACTATAAGTAACAACATCTTCACTAATGGATTTAAAGATAAAATTTCCTCTAGTGGAAGTGTATCCATTGTGGAATGTTCCGACTACTATCAAGAGTGTAACTATGTGTGTTCTAAAATTAGAAACTTAATAGTTCAAGGATATTCCTATAAAGATATATTCGTTACTGCACGTCATGTAGACAACTATCTTGGAATTATAGAGCGTTCCTTTGAAACTTATGATATTCCATACTTCTTAAGTACCGACCAATCTTCAATATATACCTCCATAATGATATACTTTATAGACTTATTACAAATAATATCCAATAATAGTTTTAATACAGATGATATTCTTAGATATATTAAAAACCCTATTACCAACATATCATTTGAAAGAATTTCCGATTTGGAAAACTATTGCTACAAATGGAACGTTAAAGGCAAAATGTGGCTAGAAGATTTCTTGGAAGATGACAATTTGACTGCTAATAATACTCGTGAAAATATCATTAAGCCTATACTCCAATTGAAAGAATTGATAAAAGATAAAACTTGTCTTGAAGTTTGCAGAACTATCTTTGAGTTTATGGAAAAGCAATCCATTAGGGAAAATATCCAAAAGTTGATTGACAATAATAAAAATAATGGCTTTGAAAGTTCTGCTGATGATATGGTTCGTATTTGGGATATGCTTATGACTATCTTAGATACCCTATGCACATTTATGGGCGATATGGTTATTCCTATTAAGGATTTTAAAGATGTTATCTGCACTATGATTAGTCAAAGTAACTTTAAATCTGCTCCACAAAAGTTAGATGCCGTTAGTTTTTCTGCCTCCGATAATGCTAGATATAACTCCCCTAAGGTGCTATTTGTATTGGGTGTAAATGATGGTGTATTTCCATCATCGGTTAGTAATAATGGAATTTTTACCAACTCCGACATGAAATACTTTTCCGATGTCGGTTTAAACTTTTCAAAATCCATTCAAGATAAGACTGCTGATGAAAAGTTAGTAGTATATAAGACGTTATCAGCACCAGCAGAAAAGTTATATCTATCGTATGCTTTAAAAGATACTCTAGGTGAAATGAAATATCCATCTTATGTAATAGATAGCATTAGAAATCTATTTAACAATTTGGACATTCAAAAAGCTAAGGATATCCCTACTGATATAATATGTTCCACATTTAAGGCATCTTATGATTACTTTGTACGAAACTTTTGGAACTATTCTGAAAATCAAGTTACCATTGAGGAAGTTCTTAAAACTAATGATATGTATACTTCTAAAGTGGACTATCTTAAAAAGATTTCTAACAATCAAGAACTTAAAATTCAAGATAAAAATATCGCTATGAAACTATTTAGACAACGAATTAAAATATATGCTACTAAGTTTGAAACTTACAATAAATGTCACTTTAAGTACTTCTGTAGTGAGGGATTGAAGATTAAAAAACCTACTAAAACAGATATATCTAAGTTGGAAATAGGTAATATAATCCATTATTGTTTAGAAAATATTATAAAGAATAATCCTAAAGATATTCTAGTAAAACTATCCAAAGATGATATAAATACTCAAATTGAAAGTTTAGCCAATAAGTACAAACTAGATAATCTTGGTGGCGACTATGGTAAAACTGAACGTTTTCAATCCAACTTTAAAAGAGTAAAAAAGAGTATCTTACAGACAGTTTTGCATCTTCAAGATGAGTTTTCACAATTGGAATTTACTCCAGTAGACTTTGAACTCTCTGTAGATGACAACGGAGAGTGTAAACCACTATCTATTAAAAATGATGAAGGTATGGAAATATTCTTGTGTGGCAAAATTGACCGTGTGGATATTCTACATACTGAAAGTTCATCTTATGTTAGAGTAGTCGACTATAAGAGTGGCACTCAAGATTTTGAAAGTGAAAAACTTCCATATGGCATAGATATGCAAATGTTTTTGTATCTGTTTGCAATAACTGGCAAAGATGGTAAGTACAAAGATTGTACTCCTGCTGGTGTACTATATATGCCTGTAAGTGAGGTTCATATTAGCAAGGATAATAAACGTGAAACAGATAATAATAAATCTAATACTATAAATAAGCATTTTAAAATGAAAGGTGTAGTATTAGATGATATTTCAGTAATTCAATCTATGGATAAGACTTTATGTGGTACATACGTTCCATTTAACATAAAGCCTAGAGGAAAATCTCAAAATATGACCTTATCGGAAGAACAGTTTAACAAGATTAAGCATCATGCTGAAAAGTTACTTTTAAGTATGGCTGATGGCTTATCTAATGGAGATATATCTAGTAAAGTTCTACTATTCGATGATGATAAAAGATATTCTGTATGTTCATTCTGCGACTATTGGAGCATATGTGGAAACTATCCACATAGAAACTGCCGTTTAGTATCTAAAGCAGAAGCAGAAGAACTATATAAAGAAATAATAAACTCAGATGGGATTGGTGATGATGATGGCAATTTGGACTAATGAACAATTAGATGCTATAAATGGTGATGGTTGTTCTATAATGGTATCAGCGGCGGCAGGTAGTGGAAAAACATCGGTATTGGTTGAACGTTTAGTAAGAATACTATCTAATGCAGAATATAACGTATCTGCTGATAGAATGATAGTCGTAACCTTTACTAGAGATTCTGCATCTGAAATGAAACAACGTCTAATAAAGGCTATAACTCAAAAGATGGAACAAGAACCTAATAACGATTGGTTGTCTAAACAACATTCCATGTTACAAAATGCTAAGATATCCACAATACATTCTTTTTGCTTCGACTTAATTAGAGATAATATAAACTCCTTAAACCTATCGCCTAACTTTAAGATTATTGAACCTACTCAAGAAAAAATGCTCTGTTTGAAAGCCACTCAAGATGCTATTGAAAGTATGTACAAAAGCAATCAAGAAGAAATGATATTTTTAAGTCAATCGATATGCGATAAAACCGATGACGACTTAGAAAAGATATTAATAGATTTATATGAATTTTTAATATCCGTACCTTTTTTTGAAGATTGGTTTAAATCTAAATGTATAGATTACTACTCTAAAGTGGATATGTTCCACGATATAGCCTTAGATAGCGTATTTAACTCTCAAATTGAAGTACTTCAACAAATGATATCTTTAAGTGATAAGGCTATCGAAATTTGTGAGCAATCCGATGACGAAAATGCTTTGAATATACTCCAACAAGAAAATGACTTCTTTATTAGATGTATAGATATTTTAAAATCTAAAGATAGGTTTGATTTGGATATCTTAAAAAGTATGGATAGCTTTAAATTCCAAAGTCTACGTTTTGCTAAAGATAATATTTTTAAGGAAAGTATTAGAAAGTACAGAGATGACTATAAAACACTTATCCTAAAAAATACTAAGATAAACTTTTCAATACTTATCGATGTAATTGAAAACTACTCACAAGATAAGGCTACTAACAAAAGAGTATCTATAATATTACTGGACTTAATTAAAAATATTCATGAAAATTTAAGACAAATAAAAATAGAAGAAAATGTGCTAGGTTTTTCCGATGCTGAACAGATAGCAATTCAACTATTAGCCACTAAGGATATCAATGGAAGTATAGTTCAAAGCGAACTTGCTAAAAACTTATCGGAATACTATCAAATAATAATGATAGATGAGTTTCAAGATTCTAATAACAATCAAGATTTAATATTTAAAATGCTATCTAAGGGTGGAACGTTCGAAAAAATGGGATATAATATGTTCGTAGTAGGTGACGTTAAACAATCGATATATAACTTTAGATTGGCTAATCCACAAAACTTTATAAACGTAATGGAATACTCTAAACCTTACAATAAAGAAAACCTAGATAGAAACTCTTATATAAAACTAAATAAGAACTTTAGAAGTTCCAAACCAGTAATAGACTTTGTAAACTATGTATTTGAAAATATAATGACTGATAAAGTAGGTGATGTAGTATATAATCAAGAAGAAAAGTTAATCTATGGAGCAAACTATCCAGAGGGTAACAGATGCACCGAAATACCTTTAATAGATAGCAAAAAAAATTCTGAAGCTGAATATATAGCCAACACTATAAAGTCTATGATAGATAATGAATATCCTGTAATGGAAAGCGATGGCTCTACTAGAAAGTGTAAGCCTTCCGATTTTTGTATGCTATTCATGAGTACTAAAGATGTGGATATCTACTTTGAAAAACTTCAAGAACTTGGTTTTAGTGTGGATTTCGACCAAGATGATGAGTATTTAAAATCAAGAGAGGTATCTTTGTTGATAAATATGCTTAAAATAGTAAATAATCCTATGGATAACATTGCTTTAACATCTATTATGTTATCGCCATTGTTTATGTTCACTCCCGATGACGTTGCTACCATTAGATTAGTCAACAGAAACGCTAGTATATACTCATCAATGATAGAAGTATCAAAAGATATACAATATACTCAATATTCCAAAGAGTTAGTTATCAAAGTGGATTACATGATAAACGTTCTTAATAGGTTAAGAGATATATCTGCAAACTGCACTACGGCTCAACTTATGAGCGAAATTATAGAAGTAACTGATTTAATATCCATCATGCAAGTGTATGATACTTCGGAAAAACGTCGCCGAAACATTCAAATACTTTTAAAGTTAGCACAAAATCATGATGCAAACTCTATAACTGGAATATCTGGCTTTATTAGATATATCAATAATATCCTTGAAAGTAGTGAAGATATAAATGTTAAAAATAATATCTCTACTAACGATAGTCTTAGTATGAAAACTATTCATAAATCTAAAGGGTTAGAATTTCCATTTGTATTCTTGTGTAACGCAAGTAGAAACTTCAACGAAAAAGATGTATCTTCTGCTATACAGAAAAGTTTTAACTATGGATTATCTTATAAACTTAAAGATAGAAACTCCTTAGTAGAATATACTACCGTAGACCGTATTAGAATGTGTAATCAAAAACTTTTAGAAAGTCGTAGCGAAAAGATGCGTCTAATGTATGTAGCTATGACTAGAGCTAAAGAAAAGTTATTTATTCCGTTAAGCTATGATAAATCGGATACTAGAGTAGTAAATAAGATATCTAAGTATATAGAAGACATTCAATATGAAGGTAAAATAACCACCAATTTGACTAAGAATGCTAAAAGTATGGCAGATTGGCTAACTATGGTCTTATGTTGTAGTAGTAAATCTAGTACTTTAAGAGAATTTTTTGAACTTCCTATTGAAAGCAACTATATATTGGAATGTTATCCAGATATAAATATGTATGAATATACTCCTAACATTAAAGATACTCAACATGATACCTCTAGTGAAGATACTATCATATTTGATGTAAACCAAGATTTAAAACAAAAAATATATGATAATTGTAACTTTAAGTACATCAATAATAAAGCAGATTTACCCGCTCGTATAAGTGTATCGGATATAGTTAAATCGGATAACTTTAAAATTAAAGGTTCTGTATCAACTCAAGATTTGGTAGAAAGTTCCGTTGAAGATTTAAGAACGCCTAACTTTATGAGGTTAGACAATCTAACTCCTGCCGAAAAGGGTACTGCTATACATACTGTAATGCAGTATTGCAACTTTGATAATCTAAAGTTAAGCCCCCTTGATGAGATACAACGTCTACTAGATGAGGGTTACATTACTAAAGAACAGTTCAATATTATAGATATATCCATGTTTAACAGATTAATTCTTAGTGATATTTTTGACTTAATCGTCAATAATAGAATCGCCCGTGAACGTGATTTTCTTGTAAAAGTATCCGACTTAGATTTCAAAAACGATAACATTCTACAGTATCAGGATACCGATACTATGCTTCAAGGTTGTGTTGATATGATTGTATTTCAATCCGATGGTGGTATAATCATAGACTATAAAACAGACAATGTATTCTCTATGGATATTCTAAAAGATAGATATTCTTTACAGATTAAACTATATAAATCAGCTATCCAGTTGATTGAAAACATAAAAATAAAAAAATGCTTAATATATTCCATGAAGTTAGGAAAATCCATTGAAATTGATTAAAATTAAGATACTCATTATTAATATAATGAGTATCTATTTTTTATATTATATAAGGTCTATAGCATTTCTTAGTTGTTCTAAATCTTTGTGAGTGTATACGCTATCGGTAACGTCTTTTGATGCGTGTCCAGTAAGGCGTTCAATAGATACCTTATTAGCATCGGCATTACTTAACAGAGTTACAAAAGTATGTCTAGTATCGTGTGGAGTATGTTCCATGCCGTACTGTTTCATAGTATTTTTAAATCTGTATATAAATTGATTATAGTTCATAGGTGAGCCATCTTGATTGGTTACAAGATACTCCCTCCCATCGGAAAAGATTTCGTCTATTAAAGGAATAATCTTCCTATTACATGGAACTTTTCTATTTTTACCAGCTTTGGATTTAATTCCTCCAGTGATAACATAGTCACTAGATACATCTTCACGCTTTATGGATATAAATTCAGAGGCTCTAAAACCAGTATATATCATTATGTATATATATTGACCAAACTCATCTAAAGCGTGTTTAAAGACTTCAATTTCAGCTGAGGTAAATGGAACTTTTTCTTTTCTGTCATCTAATTTAGGAAGTTTAAGCATAGTAGCTATATTTTTTTCCGTGATATCGTTGAATATGGCATACTTATACATTTCACCAAATAGAAGTTTTATCTGTAGTAGAGTTGCCTTTTTACATACCTTTTGAGCGTTATCGATACATTTTTGAAGGTCTTTAAGAGTTATTTCGCTAAAAGTCTTGAAATACAAAGATTTCAAATGTGTATTATATAAACTTTTTATATTTTTGTATCTACTTTCTGAGAGTTCTTCTTTTAACTTCCAAGTGAACCACATTTCAAAAACTTCGCTGAACATAAGCGATTTATTAGCTAATCTGTTTTGTTCCTTATTGTAGTTAGATAGCATTTGTATAGCATCTTTTCTAGTCTTAGAATAACCTATAATCTTATATATAGGTTGATTTTTTTCATTAAATCCTATAGTTTTTCTAGCAACATAAGGATTTCTTCTTTTTCCAGAAAGTTTATATACACTACCATATCCATTAGGCATACGCATAGGCATAGAAATCACCACCATATTTTTTAATATATATACATTATACTAATAAATTCAAAAAAATTCAATCTTTTGCGATTAAATTAAATCTAAATTTTTGCAGACGACCAAAACTAGCAACATAAGACAGACTACATATGTTACAATACAATAGGGGTGATGTATTGCACTGCATATATGTAGATGTTCTTATAGTCTTGAACTGGTATATAAACTACTTTATCTTGCTTGGTACTGCCAAGATAACTCATATTGGATTTAAAAGAAAACGTCTAGTAATGTCATCTTTTATAGGAGCATTATCCTCATTAATGATACTACTTCCTACTATGAACTATTTAATTAATGTTGCTTTAAAATTAATCATATCGTTGATATTAATACTGGTGGCTTTTGGTATTAAAGAACTCTCTACTACTTTAAAGATGTCGTTATACTTCTGCGTGATAAGTTTTCTATTCGCTGGTGTTATGATGGCTCTTAAAGGAATTTTAAATAGTGAGGTGATATCTACTAATAATAGTTATGTATATGCAAACTTTTCGATTAAGTTTTTAATAATATCCACAACCATTAGTTACGGTTTATTGTGCCTGCTTAGATTTTTTATGGACAAAAATACAAATACCTCTGGAGAATGGCTATTGACTATTATCTATAATGGAAAATCTGTTGAGATAAAAGGTCTAGCCGATACAGGTAACTCTTTAGTGGATACTTTTACTGGTAAACCTGTAGTAGTATGTTCTAAAGTTTCGTTACAGAATGTTATCAACATACCCAGTTTGGAAGATATAGGTTCTTTAAAAGGATTTAAATTAATTCCCTACTCAACGATATCCAATGGAGGAATTATAATATCATTCGTTCCCGATAAGGTGACTATTACAAATCTATCAAGTGGACGTTCTAAAGATATCGACGTTTTAATTGGTGTATCAGGTGATTGTTCACAAGCTATATTTAATCCTAAAATTTTGGTGTAATGTCGAAAGGTGTGTTTTATGTTATGTTGAATATCTTTAAAACCTTAAAAGTATGTTATATAAAAATTCTATTGAAGTTCAGTTCAAAAGATGTGTTTTATATAAACGGTTCGGAAACCTTACCACCACCGTTATCCAAACTAGAGGAAGAACAAGTTTTTAAACTCTTAGAGAGCAATCCGCACACTGCTAGACAAGAGTTGATTACTCATAATTTAAGATTAGTGGTGTATATTGCTAAAAAGTTTGAAAATACTAATTCCAATGTGGAAGATTTGATATCTATAGGTACTATAGGCTTGATTAAAGCTGTCAATACGTTCTGTCCTAGTAAGAACATAAAACTAGCTACATATGCCTCTAGATGCATTGAAAACGAAATATTAATGTTTTTAAGAAAATCTTCGCAGTACAAAAATGAAGTATCTATTGACGAACCCTTAAATATCGATTGGGACGGCAACGAACTATTACTATCGGATATTCTTGGTACAGATGAGGACATAGTCTGCAAAGGTGTAGAAACTGAAGCAGAAAATATTATGCTTATGGAAGCCTTAGAAACTCTATCTCCTAGAGAAAAAAATATCATGAAGATGCGTTTCGGTTTAGATGATGGAAAGGAAAAAACTCAAAAAGAGGTTGCCGATATAATAGGAATATCGCAATCGTATATATCTAGGCTAGAAAAAAAGATTGTAAAGCATCTAAAAAGAGAACTCTCACAAAAGATATAGCATATCTTGAAAGTAACAAGTATTTTTAGACTTATTATAATTAACTGGAAAAACCTATGTATTGTATTATATACTCATAAGATATTATTAGAGGTTTCATCACAGATTGTAGGGTTCACAATGATGTGAGACACAATTTATGGTAATTAATCAAATATTGTTTAGGGGAAAGCCAGCCAAGAGGACGCATAGGAAAATTATTATATT
>ERZ825670.2777-NODE-2777-length-15902-cov-3.621253_pt1 | contig 15902 bp, 14 predicted proteins | sample MGYA00519929_ERZ825670 | MGnify/ENA primary metagenome ERZ825670 (study PRJEB31778, sample SAMEA3449207) | human gut metagenome | biome: human gut; feature: human-associated habitat; material: faeces | place: United Kingdom | collected 2010/2012 ...
TTTCATCTGCCATATCAGTATCACGGATACGGGATTCAGCAGACTGCATGTTTTCAGCTGTGTTGTCATCAACCTTTACAGTATACTCAAGACGATTCTGAACGGCACCAAGTTTAGAACGCTCTGTGGTAACGTTCTTAATCATGGTGTCAACTTTGTCAATAAGATTTGAAATGCTTTTTCCATCAACTTTTGTTACAGCGAAATCTTCGTCAACAGCATCTAATGCGTCCTTTAAATCCTGATCGATAGTTGTATTTTCTGCTAAACCAAGCGCTTTTAAACCTGCTTTTTGATCATCAGCATCTGCACCCTTAATTTTAGCAACAGCCGCATCAAATTCAGCTGTTGTCAATGTTTTTCCATTATAGGTTTTGCTGCCTTCAACAGTAAATACATCCTTATTATAAGTGTATTTTGTCTCCGGATTATCGTCAGCATCTTTTACAACAACTACGCCATCTGCAGTATCGCTTGATGCACTTCCTGTAGCTCCTGCTTCTGCCTTGTCTGTTTTTGTCATATACAAACTGTCATCCCAGCTAGTAGACTTAATGGTAACTTTAATACCCTGACTGGAGTTCGCACCTACCTGCAACCACTGATCTTTGTAAGATCCATCCAATAATTTCTTCTTATTGAACTCGGTATCTGTGTCGATACGATTATACTCATTTTTCAGGTTATCAATCTCATCCTGAATCTTCTGGAAATCATTTTCCTGAGTTCCATCCAACACACCGGAGTTAGAAGCCTGAACCATCAGCTCACGGGTTCTCTGCAAGATCGCATGTTTCTGATCCATAGCACCTTCAGCGGTCTGAATCAAAGAGATACCATCCTGTGCGTTGTCAGAAGCACGGTTCAAACCACGAACCTGAGCTCTCATTTTCTCAGAAATAGCAAGTCCTGCTGCATCATCTGCTGCACGGTTGATTTTGTATCCGCTGGAAAGTTTCTCAGTAGATTTAGCCAGGTTGTTTCCTACGATTCCTAACTGTCTGTTAGCGTTCATTGATGTAATGTTGTGTTGTACTATCATAATAATTACCTCCTTGTTTTACGCCTTACGGCTTATGTCCTTCCCAAATCCGTTTGGGTAGAAATTTCATATTTTCTATTTATAATATCCGTTGCCGGTGCCAGCCTTGGGCCCTCCGGCCGGCACACATACACCGATTATTATCCGATTACTTTGTCTCGCCCTTTTTCTTGCGATAGCGTTCCGGCAGATCCGGCTCCGCATAATATTTTGGATGTTTTTCCTTGATCTCCGGATGTGCTTTTTCAAGCACTTTGCTTCGAACGATATCAACCTCTTTTGGAGCATCTACCATAATTCGAAGATGATTGTTGCTTCCTCCCAGGAATACAATCTTGATGTCATCGCCAAGCATCAGATATTCTTCTGTGCTGAGTGTGAGTCGCAGCATCCTTGCCACCTCCCTCTGCTGTGTCGCTGAAACAAGAAAAATTTGCCAGCCACAACATTTGTTACTATAATGTTGCATGTAAGCTATGTTTGGATGAAGCATCTAAACAAATAGGACGAAGTGCATCATGCACTTTAGAATGGAGGAAAAAATGAGCAAAACACAACCAATCAAAGATGAAGAAATGTTGAAAAATTTTCGAAATTACTATCGAGACATTGAACCAAACCCACGAAATTACGCACTTATTGTGTTTGGATTGAATTCAGCACTTCGCATTAGTGACATCTTAGGGCTCTGTTGGAACGATGTTTATTCAGATCAAAATCATCGCTATCGTGAACACATAGCCGTATGGGAACAAAAAACAGGGAAGGAGAATATTCTTATTGTGAATCAACATGCAAAAGAAGCGTTAGAATATTATCGAAAAACTCTTTTGCATTATCATAAAAATGACTATATCTTTCAAGGACAAAAAAGCGGGCCGGAACCTTTAAGCCGGTCGCAGGCATTCCGAATCATAAAAAAGGCGGCAAATTATTATGGCTTTGAGCAAAACATCAGCTGTCACTCCCTTCGGAAAACGTTTGGCTACTTTGCCTGGAAGAACGGAACACCGCCGGCTCTCCTGATGAGCATATACAATCATTCGTCGTATGAAATTACCAAAAGATACCTTGGTATAGATCAGTTAGAAAAAGATAAAGTTTTTTTAGAAACTTTTTTGTAAAAAACACTAAAGTATTTTTATGACCTGTCGATATATATGGTACAAAGAAAAATGCAACATTATAGTAACAAATGTTGCATTTTTTCTTATTTTATTTAACACAACCCACCGTCCTAAAATACATTTACCGGAATAGTTACGTTTGTGCTAAAAAAAAGAAGCGATATCTTCTTTCCCGAATTATCGCTTCTTCCTTTATTATTCTGCACATTTTTTCAAAAATTATTCTTATTTCTGTCCACCGCGTCCGCTGATGATCCACGGTGCCGGCTGCTGCTTAAACGAATTGCGGCTTGACAAAGTCGATACGGCGATCTGAATCACTTCGACATCTTCGATGCCATGAGATTCGAGCATTGTCTTGGCGCCTGCTGCCACCTGAAAATCCAAAGTATAGACAACTACATTAATTCGTGGATTTTTTTTCGTCAAATACGCAAGTTCCTGATCCATACTTGCAGAAGCCACCATAAATACGGTATCCGGAACCGGGCAGTCCTTCATACTCTCTTCATCTACATGATCGACGATCTGCACATTGCTGAGTCCAAAATGCTCCACATTGTCCTCCATCGTCTCGCGGTCGGCACGGCTGTATTCCACAGCGACCACCGTTCCCTCTGCTGCCGTCAATGCTGCCTCGATGGCGATACTTTCTCCGCTGATCACGCAGAGATTATCCTGTGTATCCACCATCATTTTATTGAGAATGACAGCGCGGATCTCGCTTCCCACATAATGAATCGAACCCTTTTGGAACATTTCATTTCCCATACCGATTTTCGCCGTATTGCGGGCGTTCGGATTGATAATGAGCATTCCGGCGGAAGCATTGATTCCGCGGTCGATCATATCCTTTACTTTACTGTTCAGAATCTCGCCTTCCGGTTTGGAACCCTCATTATACCAGACATCGCATTCTCCAAGACCGGCATTCCAAAGTCGATAAAAAATATCATCTACGCCCGCATTGGTAAACACCAAAGTCGTCTTGTGTGCCTCCACGGTCGGGATCACATTTTTATTCTTTTTCGTGATATCTATCATCTTAACATGTTCAAGGTCAATCGCCGTATTTTGGGCATAATACTGCAGCCACGACAAGATTACCTCGTTACTAAAAAGCGGTTCCTTCATAAACCATTTCCTCCGTTCCTTTTGATACTATTATTATATCTCAAACCGCATGACAAAACAACCGCTTTTATAATTTCGTAGCATTCTTTTACGATTTGTGCTATACTACAATGTAGTAAAATTTTTGGAGGTAGTTACATGAATACCATAGGATTGATTGGCGCGATGGACGAAGAAGTCGCCATTTTGAAAGAACAGATGACTGACACAAAAGAAATGACCAAAGCGGGAATGACCTTTGTCGAGGGAAATCTGTGGGGACTGAAAACCGTTGTTGTCGTAAGCGGCATTGGGAAAGTAAATATGGCAGTCTGCACGCAGATCCTGATTGACATTTTTTCTGTCGATACCGTAATAAATACGGGCGTTGCGGGCTCGCTCAATAATACATTGGAAATTGGTGACATTGTGCTTTCACGCTGTGCCCAGCAGCATGACATGGATGTTTCCCCGCTGGGAGATCCGGTCGGCATTATCCCACGGATGGATGAATCTATTTTTGCCGCGGATGAAACTCTTGTTAAACTGGCAAAAGAGGCCTGTGAAAAAGCAAACTCTGACATAATCTGCCATGTCGGAAAAGTAGTAAGCGGTGACCAGTTCATCGCCGACGGCGAAAAAAAGCAATATTTGATCGATACTTTTGAAGGTGACTGTGCTGAGATGGAAGGGGCTGCGATGGCACAAGTGGCTTACTTGAATCACATTCCATTTCTGATCATACGCGCGATCTCCGACAAAGCAGACAACTCCGGCCACATGGATTATCCAACATTTGCCAAACAGGCAATTACTCATACAGTGGCCCTTTTAAAAGAAATGTATACATTATTAATAGAAAGAAGATGACAGAATCGTGAAATTAGGTAGAAATGAAACTTGCTGGTGTGGCAGCGGCAGAAAATATAAAAGCTGCCATATGGCATTTGACGAAAAAATTGAACATTATATGCTGACATATCCACACGCAGAGGAACCACCTCGCAGTATCATCAAGACGCCGGCGCAGATTGAAGGCATACGTAAAGCCGGCGAGATCAACTCCATGGTCCTTGATTCCGTCGCGGAAATGATCGGCGAAGGTGTGTCGACGCAAGAAATCGACGATCTTGTAGCCAAACGAACTGCTAACCTTGGCGGCATCTGCGCCTGCCTCGGTTACCAGGGATATCCGAAAAATGTGTGTACTTCCATTGATGACGTTGTCTGTCACGGAATCCCGGATCCAAAGCGGATTTTGCAGAGCGGCGATATTGTAAATGTGGATTGCACTACAATTGTAGATGGATTTTATGGCGATGCTTCTCGTATGTTTTTGATTGGCGAAGTAAGCGAAGAGAAGAAAAAACTGGTTCAGGTAACGAAAGAATGTCTCGACGAAGCGGTCGGCATCGCGAAACCATGGACGACATTGGGTGATTTTGGATATGCGATCAATAAACGCGCCAAAGAAAATGGCTACAGCGTTGTCGTAGAAATCGGCGGACACGGCGTCGGCGTAGAATTTCACGAAGAACCGTGGGTTCCGCATATCGGCGAACCGGGAACCGGAATGCTTCTTGTCCCGGGTATGACGATCACCATTGAACCAATGATCAATATGGGAACTTCCGATGTTTACTGTGATGAAGATGACGGATGGACGATTTACACCGATGACGGGGAACCTTCTGCCCAATGGGAATACACACTGGTTATCACAGAAACCGGAAATGAAATTCTTTCCCGCTAGAGAATTTAATCGTACTGCAAAATACCTATGTAGTAAAAGGAGCTGCGTATCATTTACACAGCTCCTTTGTTGTCTTTTGTAAGGAAAACCTATAATTTTGAAAAAGATTAGGGGTAAGAGTTTTGCCTTTTTATTTATTGAATTTCCAACTATCTGTCAAAACGTTTGTCTTTTCAAATACAAAGTATACGGTATGCTTGCCGGTTACTTTCTTATTAAGTGCAGCGACACATTCTTTGTATTCCGTCATGGAAGTGTCACTCAGTTTCATACTTACCATAGAAGCTCCGTCGTCGCCAAAGTCTACATCTGCCACTCCGATATAACTTCCTACTTCTGTATTGTAAAGAGAATAATTTGCGCCATTCCACAATGCATTTGAACTTGCTTCACTATTGGCAATCGTTCCTACCTGGTTTGCAATTGCGAAGGACTCTGCTTCTATCGTGTTATACGGATTTACGGTTCCAACTGCGGTTACACCTGCTGCCGTCATTTTTGTATCTGCCACAGAACCGTCTTTGTTCGTAAAGTTTCCATTTTCTCCCAAATTCAAGATGTCTGCATATGTTGTTCTGTAATCACCTTTGGTTCCCAATGCCAGTGTATCTTTCTTTGTATGATAGAACGCATACCAGGTTCCTTTGAACTCTGCAAAACAGTGATGATTATTTCCGCTTGCTCCGAAATAAGTTCCCGGATTTTTCAATACACAGCCGACAAATTTGAATCCTGTCATCGGATTATCACTTTCCATTACGGCGATATTTGCTGTCGGTACATTTTCATCACGTCCGGAGAAGTTTGTCCAGTTTGTACAGTAACTATAATAATATTTGTCTCCGATTTTGTTGATTCCGGAATCTTCAAACATATATGGTGCGTCGATTGTGACAGGGTCGCCAGCCAGACTTACCATATCATCTGCAAGTTTTACAACTCTACCGCATTTTGGATTCTTGATAAAATCTTCCGGCTTGTCTGTCGTATCACCAATTCCTCCAAAGTACAGATATCCGGTTCCGTCATCATCAACCAATACGGCCGGGTCAAACAGCCAGCCAATCTCGGATCCGGAACATCCCGGAGTCTCACGGCTGATCAGCTGTTTTCCAATCGGGTCTTTCCATGGCCCTGTCGGACTGTCTGCTTCCAACACTCCAATTCCACTGCCATTGTCAGCAAAATACAAGAAGAATTTTTCTTTTCCATTAATTGTCTTATGACATGCTGCCGGTGCCCAGGAATTTGATGCCCATTTCGCTGCTCCTTTTGAGCCTGCTACCGGAATCGCACCATGATCTGTCCAGTTTACCATGTCAGCCGATGAATATACATTAATGGTATTGATCTTTGAATAGTTATTGTCCGCATCCGGTGTTTTCTCGTACTGCTGGGAATCGTTTGTACCATATACATAGATTCTTCCATTGTATTCCATCGCGTATGGATCTGCAGTCAGACGGGAAGTCATGATCGGATTGCTTACGGATGTTTTACCCAAACCAAGGGAAAGATCCGGATAATCAACGCCTGCGGATGCTTTTGCCACACCGCTGATTGTCACTTCATCCAGGCAGAAATCCATAAAATTGTTTGACTCGTATACGGACTGCCAGTAAATTATAATCTGTCCGTTATGTTCCGGAACATTCATTTTTGCTTCACATTTTGTCCAAGTATCGTTTGACAGATCAAATGTCTTGATTCCATCATATCTCGTTTCACCACTTCCGTTGACGTACTGCATAGAAAGATCGATTTTACTGTCTGCTCCTGTAGACTGTTTCGCATAAAATGTAATCTCATAATCGTTATCTGTCTCTGCAAAAGAAGTCACATCAATGCATGCACCGTGCCAGTCCTGTGAACGGCCAGTAACTTTGATGCTCTTGCTTGTTCCATTCGCGCCATCTTCTACGATAGAGACCGAAGCATCTCCACGTTTTTCGATTGGTTCTGTACCGTCATCTTCCATCGTGGCATTTACAAGAACTGCCGGTGTCGGTTCCGGTGTCGCCTCTCCTGCAGGTGCTTCTGTCGGAGCTGCCGTCGGATCCAATCCCGGACCATTTACTTCCGCAATTTTATTTGCTTCTGTAATCTCATCCAAATATACAGATACCGATTTTGTTCCTTTTGTCGGCTCTTTGGATTCCTGTGGTGCTATAGACGGTGATGCTGTCGGTGCCAAAGATGAATTTGGTGGTGTCACGTTTGTCCCTCCTGGTGTTGTGGTCGTCTGTGGTACTGTTGATACCTGTGGAGTAACTGTTGTCTGGCTGTTCTTTTTTACCAGAACCTTAACTACACCAATTTTCCGTTTTTTACCTTTTTTTGATACTTCTTTGACAGTAATTTTCGCTGTACCGGCTGTCACTGCCTTTACTTTTCCCTTTTTGGTTACCGTTGCCACCTTCTTCTTGCTGGAAGAAAAGGTATAGCGGCAACCTTTCTTCTTGTTCTTCACTTTGATCACTTTACTTTTGCCTTGTGTCAATGTCATTTTCTTTGTTCCAAGCTTTGCTTTCTTTGCTGCCATCGCATCTTCTCCACCTGCTCCGGCTACCAAAGAAACAACAAGTGCTGTGGATAACACAATACAACTCAATTTTCTCTTCATAAAGTAAACCTCCTTATTTTCTTCAAATTGTTATCTCTATCTTACTGCGTTCTCTCTTTCAATACAATGATCTATCCTCTTTTGTTTTTGATATATCTGGCATGCATTTAATTGTATTATTCGAAATATTTATTGTATTTGTATAAATTTATTGATATAATACGTTTATAAAGTAGTCAAAGGAGGTTGTTATATGATAAAAGTAATCTATGCGATGGTCAACCAAGAGATGCCGGAAGATTTTGTCGACGATCTGTTTTTTGCAGAGGGGGAGTATGAAATTATGTTATTTGATTCTCCGATCATCGCTGAGGTAAACGGCGAAATGCAGGAATTTCCGGAGCACCATTGTATCTTATACAAACCGGGTCAGCGCATTCATTATCGTGCAAAATCCGGAAAACTTCTATGTACATGGATTCGTTTTAACTGCGATGAAGCACTTTTTACAGAAGGCTACATTCCTTTTGGCGTACCTGTTTTCTGCCCGGATTTCGGCTGTTACCGAGAATATTTTATAGATGTCGCCAATGAAAATTATTGGAATCATGACAGCCGCCAGCTGGTTTTGGAAGCACTGATGCACATTATCTTCCACCGGCTTCACGATTATGCTTTTTTAAATACGGATTTATCGCAATACCGCGAACGTTTGATTGATCTTAGAAATAATATTTATGCCCACCCGGAATTTGACTGGACATTAGAATATATGGCAGAATATGTAAATTTAAGTGTGCGCACCCTGCAAAAACAATACAAGGCATTCGCACACATCTCCTGCATAAATGAAGTAATTGAAAGTCGTCTTGAACACTCAAAAGTGCTTCTCAACCGCACCTCCGACAGCATACAGGAAATCAGTTTTGCCTGCGGCTATCGGAATGTGGAGCATTTCTGCCGCCAATTTAAGCAGCATGAAAATATGACACCAAACCAATATCGAAAAGAACACCGTTCTCTTTAGCAGTTACGCTTCAAATCCGCGATTTTTGCCGATATCGACACCGATCGTTTCGTTCAGGCTTCCTCTGCCATACGTAAGTCCGGCGTAAATCTGCTGTACATTTTTCATAACCGCCTCCGACGTATCCTGCTTTGCAACCTCGCGGAATGAAGGAAGAAGTCTTTCCATCACATGCGTGGCATGCGCAAATCGTTCGCTGTCGCGTAGTGCCATTCCCTGACACAATTCGTGATACGAATAGATGTACAACCGACGGAGATAAAAGGAAATTTCATATTGAAAATCGAGACTTCCCATCAATTCCGTCAAAAGTCCTCTGGCGCGCTCGATCTCACGGCGGCATGCCGGCATGTCGCCCTGTTTCATCTGCGCATCCCCTTCTTTTACACTATCTAAAAATACTTCGTACATGATCACCACCAGCTCGCTGCGGTTTGCCTGGGATACACGTGCTGCGTAAGCATTTAATTTTTCTTTTTCCATCGCACTCACCATTTTCTTTCGCTATGTATCAAAATCAGCCCTGAAGCAGCTGCAAAATCGTCTGTGGACGGTTATTTGCCTGTGCCAGCATGGAAGTTCCTGCCTGGCTGAGCACCGTAAGCTGTGTATATTCTGTCATTTCTTCCGCCATATCCACATCCTCGATACGGGAACATGCTTCTGTCAAATTTTGGGAAGTCGTGTCCAAACTTGATGTTGCAGAATCCAAACGATTTTCGTACGCACCCAGTTTTGCACGCACTGCCGATACCTGCTTAATTGCCTCATCAAAAAGAGTAATGCATTCCTGTGCACCATCGTGTGTACATACGTTGCAATACTGGATATTCAATGATTCACAAGTAACTGCCGGAATCGAAATGTCAATATCCTGTCCTTCATTGGAACCGATCTGAATGGCTACAAATCCGGCATCAAGTACCGTCACATCGGCGTCTGTTCCTGCCTCTGCCCCGGCTACATCGAAGACGATTTCAAAACCGCCGCGGTCCGATACGGTCACACGATTTCCTTCTACAAATGTAGTTGCTGTTTTGGAAAATCCGGAAGTCGTATCCAATGCCACGACGGCATCTTTTCCCTGTGTGATCGTAGCACCATCTACACCAAGTTTTTTCGCAAGTTCCGGATTGTCTGTTGTAATTTCAATATTCCTGGACGCACCATAAATTTTTGACTCGAAGTACAAACTGGAAGCGGCATTGAGCGGTACTTTCTGCGGATTTCCATCTGCATCGGTTCCATTGACCGGAAGCACATCAATATTCATTTTCTCGCAGCAATCTCGAATTCTGGCATAGGCTTCTTCCAAAGTCTCACCTTTTTTAATCTCAATGCTCTGTCCATTGATCTGCACTTTTCCATCTTCTGCAAATACATCTGTCGCAGCCATTGTAAGCGCACCCGAAGTTACACTGGTCTTTGTCGCTGCCTGTGTAATTGACAGACTATATGTTGTCAATGCGACGTCATCTGTCATGGAAATAACGCTTACACCTGTATTACTGGAAGATGTCTGGCGGCAACAGGTTCCATCCAAAATGCTCTTTGTATTGAACTCGGTATCCGAAGCAAGACGGTCAATCTCGTTCATCAATGCCTCGATTTCCTGCTGAATTGCTTTTTTGTCATCCAATGTGGTCACATCATTCGATGCCTGCACGGAAAGTTCACGGCATCGCTGCAACATAGCTTCAACTTCCGTCAATGCTCCCTCTGCCGTCTGAATAAACGAAATTCCGTCGGAACCATTACGGGACGCGCGCTGAAGTCCGCGGATCTGCGCATGCATTTTCTGGGAAATCGCCATTCCTGCGGCATCGTCAGCCGCCTTGTTGATGCGGTATCCCGAAGAAAGTCTTGTCAGACTTGTCGTTATTTTATCCTCCGTCCGATGTAAATTTCCTGTCGCCATAAGAGCCGATATGTTTGTATTTATCTTCATAAAGTTACTTCCTTTCTCTGCACATTGGTAACTACAATTTTTGCCACCTGATACAGTCTGCTATTTGCTGTTTTTTCTTTATCTCCTACATGAAATGAATGTCTGGCGCCCTTTGCCACATCCATGCGCTCCATCGCAAATCCATTCATTTCCAAATCCTTTTCAATATTCTGCGTGAGTTCACTGACATCCTGTCCGTCTTCACAAGTCACAAATCCACTGACCCGGTCGCCGGTCACTTTAAATGTCGCCTGCATTTTTCCGAAAGTATCCGAATGCAGTGAGATCTCAACCGTTCCTTTTTCCGCTTCGCTGCCCTGCAAAACCGTTACATTACAAGATGTAACTCCCTTTTCTGTCACAATCGGCACGGAAAATGTATTTGTCTGCTGCCGCATCTGATGGTAAAAAGAAATGCTTCCCGCCATCTGTATCAAATTCTGCAGCGTATCATAGGTAATGTCTTCTGCCTGTTTCTGACTCTCGACCTTTGCCAAATGTTCATTGTCCAGTGTATCTAGCAACCCTTCCAATTCTTCCGGCTGATCGAGTGCCTCAATGACTGCTTCACTTTCTTCCCGGGTAAACAAGGCATCGTTTTCCGGCATTTCTCTTGCCAGATACCGCTTCATCTCGCGGATGTTCTGCAGCGTAGCAGGGATTCCTGCCGCCGCCAGACACTCTTGTATGCTGTCGTCACTCAGCGCCGCCTTCTCGCGGATATTTTGTGCCAATGCCTCATAATATGCTGCATCTTCTGCCTGACTTTTCGGTGTTTCGCAAGCTTCGAGAACCTGCTCACATGTCGCATCTTCACCTGCCTGACGCAGTGCCTCCGGCGACAATTCTTTTTTCAACCGGCGTATCACTTGATTTCCAAATGCCGCGCCGATCTGTTCGCTGATTGTCTCGCCACGGCTTTGCTGACTTTCCAGACTTCCGAAACCATCATCAATTGCAAATTCTTTTCCTTCTGCCCGTCTGGTGCGAACCGCCGACAAAAGCGAAGAAAATGTCAATTCTCTTCCTTCTTTTACCAACTGTCCGATCACGGCTCCATCACTTTTTTCCACTTTATCGATCAATCGGTAAATACCGATCATACTTTTTCGCTCTTCCGGCGTAATGTCACCTTTATGATCAAGTTTCCACAAATATTTCCGCAATGTCGTGTCGTCATCCGGCATTTCTTCCTGAATTTCCTGAAGTGCCGCCTCGATCTCATCCATTGTCATTTCCAATGGATTTTCCTGCTTTTCAATCATTTTCGCCACAACCGCCGGTTTCATCTGCTCCAGCACGGAAGTTACTTTGGCATCGTAATCTTTCATCGAAAGCACGGACTCTTTTGTAATCTCCATCTGATTGTACGCAAGGATCCGAACCGCCCGCTGATTTGCCGATGTCCGGTCAAGTCCCAGATCATCCAATATCGCGTCGACATTTTGAAATGCCTTTGTCATCGAATCTCCCAGATCTCTCCGCACCTGCGTTCCCACAGCCTCATAATTCTTTGCCAGCTGCTCATTCGCTTCCGCATTGGAAATTTCTGACATTTCCTGCAATGTGGTCCGATCTGCCTGCCCGATCGTTTTTCCCAGTACACTCGCCGGTGCCTGCCAAATCTGGTCCTTTGCCCGCAATGTCTCTGCCATCTGGTCAAGTTGATCCTGGCCACACGCAATTCCCTGCTCATCAAATATTTTCTGACAGGCTTCCTGCTCCATCTGCTTCAGTTCTTCCACTACCTGCGCAAGATTTGAGATATCAACATGAATGCCCTTGCGTTCCATCGTTCCAGCTGCTTCCGCTGTCATTTTCAACCGGATTTCTTCCAACTGGCGTTTTGCCGTGATAAAGGCAGCCTCTTCCGGATAAAATGCCCGAATTTCTTCATCTGTTACATTTTTCAGATTCTCCCATTTCTCAGCGGCTTCCTCATACGAGATTTTGCTGATATCTGCCTGCTGTGGAACGGTTCCTTCCCGCACGGCATCCTGAATACGCTCTTGAATGATCTCCTCCGGCAGATCTTTTGTCTCCTGCCATTTGGTATATTTTTCTATATTTTCCGCCGTTACCGGAATATCTTCATCATACAAAAATTTCGCTGCTTCTTCGGCGCTGTCATTTCCCTGCATCCCATTTTCTTCCAATATATGGTCAATCTGCGGCTTCATTTCTTCATAAGAAGCCCTCTGCTCCGCCACCGCCGGCATGGAAGTCACACTGGCGCTATTTCCGACTGCTGCCGGTGTCAGATTCGCTTCCTGCTCTATGTAATATTTTATCGCTTCGTCGCTAAGTTCCGGAGCCCTTGCCGCCATCTGCGCCGCAAGTTCAATCTGGGCTTGCAGTTCATCGGAAAATTCCTGCTTTTCTTTTTCCTTTTCTACCTGCTTACCCAGCGCCTCCGCATTGGTTTTACGCTCCGTCTTTACCTTTTCTATCGCCCGCTCCAATGTCGAGTCGACGTATTCTTCCAAAATTGTCCCTTCATCCTCGATATCTTTGGCATCCTCGCCATTGATACTCTGGCTGATAAAGTCTGCCGGATCAAAATTATTTTCCGGAAGATTCTTCGCCACATCACTCACGATCTCATTTTGAGTTGTGCCGGTATATATCATATTGGAGTCCATTTCCTTTTGTACCGCACAATCCTTTGTATACTCAATTCCATAATTGGAAATGCTGCCGTCCCTGGCAATCTGTACCGACGCCCCGCTTTCCTTTGCATAAGGGGTGTCTTTAAAGTCAATGGAAATCTTGTTTGGATTGATCACCATGGATTTCTCACTCACTTTCGTTTTTTATAGCAACCTGTTGTATTATATATTTCGTCCCTTTTCCTGTTTTTCTTGAGAACTTCTTGCTTTTTTCTTTCTTGGCAGGTAACTGCCCCCTCTTTCATCGGCTACCTCGTCTCTCCGCACACGTCGTTTCCTTTCTTTTCTTCTTTGACGTGTGCCGAACTCCTCTCGATCCGGCGACCTCGTCCTTCCGCACACGTCGTTTCCTTTCTTTTCTTCTCTGACGTGTGCCAGTCCCCTCTCGATCCGGCCACCTCGTCCTTCCGCACACGTCGTTTCCTCCCTTTTCTTCTCTGACGTGTGCCGAACTCCTCTCGATACGGCGACTACCTCCCGACCGCCTCCACTCGCACAAACCTTCCCTTACTCTATAATTTAAGGGTAGTTCCTGCGCGAAAAACTACCTTGAATACCTACCGAAACCATTCCCAAAGCCAGAACCCATACTCCACATTTTCGCCGCCTTCGAGCAACATATCATACTCCTCTTCGGTAAGATTTTCTTTTAATTTCTCTTTCGACTCGTCCGGAACTGTCTGGTACGTACTATCCACAAAGCACAACGTAGGATACAAGATGCACCACCAATTTTTCCCAGTCGCCTCACCGATTCGCACATTTAATGCATTATAATTTCCCGCCGGAAACACCATATCGCCATACTGTTTTACCGGAAAATAGCAGTTTTCCAGTGTCGCCGTAACCGGATAATCATATCCTTTTTTCTCTATGTAATTTGCCGCACATTGCTCAATCTCCGGGATCTGCGCTTGTAACACATGAGCTGCTGCCTCCACCGAATCACTCTCCTTCATTTTTTTGCGCAGCATTTTTACAATTTCTTCCTTTACTTCCAGCTTCAGTTTTTGGTCCATTTCGAGATCACTGTTTGCCACGACATGAAGACGAATTACTTCTTTTGCGATATCTTCCTGCATTTCCTTTGCCGCCGTAGCTTCTCCGTAAAAATGCATCAGCACACATACTCCCAAAACCGCCGCTCCAAATAAAAAACATTTTAAAACTTTCATAATACCCTCCTAATGAATTACTCAAATACTAGTATTTCCAAATTTTTTCTCGTTATACAGGAAAACCATAACGTTATAAATTGCGAAAACAACTTTTCCATGTTATAATAGTTTAATAATAACGTAACTATTCAGGCTCTAATGAAAGAACACGAAGTGTTCGAAATGCGAATGTGGAAAGGGAGCCTGAATCGTTACACAACAACAAACAAAAGGGGGATACACATGGATTCCACATGGATCAATGCTCCGGCCAAGATCAATCTCGGTTTGGACGTTATTCGCCGCCGCGATGACGGCTATCATGAAGTAAAAATGATCATGCAAAGCATACGGCTCTTTGACCGTTTGACATTAAAAAAGACAAAAACGCCAGACATCAGTCTGACCACAAATCTCCATTTTCTTCCCGTCAACGAAGACAACCTTGTCTACAAAAGCGCAAAAATGCTTATGGAAGAATTTGGAATTTCCGAAGGAGTGTCGATTACGCTCGATAAACGGATTCCGGTTGCCGCCGGTATGGCGGGTGGAAGTACCGATGCCGCTTCGTGCATGATTGCAATGAACCAACTCTTTGACCTTGGTCTCTCCGACGAAGATCTGAAAGAACGTGGAGTGAAACTTGGTGCCGACATTCCTTACTGTATTCAAAAGGGAACGGCACTTTCCGAAGGAATCGGCGAAATATTGTCGCCTCTTCCGCCTGCGCCGTCTTGTCATGTACTGATTGCCAAGCCGGCCTTTCATGTGTCGACCAAATTTGTCTATTCCAATCTTGTGCTCGACGAAACGACCGAACATCCGGACATCGACACAATGATCGAGTGCATTCGGAAAAGAGACTTGCAGGGACTCTGCAACAATATGGCAAACATACTGGAAACCGTTACCATTCCGGCACATCCCGACATTGCTCTCATCAAACAGACCATGATGGAAAATGGCGCAATGGGTGCTCTGATGAGTGGAAGCGGTCCGACCGTCTTTGGCATTTACGATAGCGAAAAAGAAGCCATGTGCGCCAAAGAAATCTGCCGGGCTCTCCCTTGCCGATGCTTTGTTTATGTAACCGATTTATACCGCTAAAGGAGGAAAAAGAAAAATGAAACGATTCACAAAATTACTGGGCAGCATTACCCTTTCAACCGCCCTTGTCATCAGCTCACTCGCTGTCACGCCGGATAGCAGCGTTGCCGTTCAAGCTGCGGAAAGCAACGATTCCTTTGAAATGACAGACAGCGCTCTGTTTCAGGCAGAATATGTAAATGGAGTTTATACGATCACAGGATTTGACGGCCTCTACAATGCCTCATCCGTCGTCGTTCCGGGAGTGACGACCCTTATAACGTCGCGCTTGACCAGTCCCTTAGCGGTGGCGGGATCCTCCATCTGCTCACATATTGCGACCTTATATCCCTTTTCTATAAGTCTGGCAATATATGATTCCGCACTGTGAAAGGGGACGCCGCACATCGGGGCACG
>ERZ825670.2778-NODE-2778-length-15901-cov-2.750978_pt1 | contig 15901 bp, 12 predicted proteins | sample MGYA00519929_ERZ825670 | MGnify/ENA primary metagenome ERZ825670 (study PRJEB31778, sample SAMEA3449207) | human gut metagenome | biome: human gut; feature: human-associated habitat; material: faeces | place: United Kingdom | collected 2010/2012 ...
TTGTTTTCGTAGTTACTCTTGTCGGCACCCATGGCACCTTTACCCATGATGGTATTACCGATGATCAGGGTAGGACGCTGGGTTTCGGCTTTCGCTTCGTCCAGAGCCTTGCGTATTTCATTTACATCGTTTCCGTTGATGCTGATCACTTTCCAACCCCATGCTTCATATTTCATAGCGACATTTTCAGTCGTTACTTCTTCTACGGTTGTAGAAAGCTGGATGTTGTTGGAGTCGTAGAACATGATCAGGTTGTCCAGTCCCAGTGTTCCGGCAACACGGCCGGCGCCTTGTGAGATTTCTTCCTGGATACCACCATCGGAAATATATGCGTAAATAGTCTGGTTCATTACATCACCCAAGCGGGCTTTCAGGAACTTGGCGGCGATAGCAGCACCTACGGCGTAGGTATGGCCTTGTCCCAGCGGACCTGAGGTATTTTCGATTCCTCGCTTGATGTCAACTTCCGGATGGCCGGGAGTCGGGCTTCCCCACTGGCGGAACATAGACAGTTCTTCCATGGTGAATTTGCCTGTCAGGGCGAGGGCTGAATAAAGCATCGGCGACATATGTCCCGGGTCCTGGAAGTAGCGATCCCTGCCTTCCCATTCCGGGTTCTTAGGATCATAGACCAAATACTCTGAGAATAGTACATTGATAAAGTCTGCACCACCCATTGCACCACCCGGATGACCGGACTTAGCCTTTTCTACCATTGAGGCAGCCAGGACGCGGATATTGTCCGCTGCTCTGTTCATTACTTTAATATCGTTCATTTTGATGAATTAGTTTAATTTTTGCACAAAGATAGGGAATCTCTTCTTATAGACCGCCATATCATACAAACAATTCATTTTCTGTAAAGTTTCCTAACGTGCGATATTTCTCGCAGAGAGCCGGATATGCAAGGAAGTTACAAGGAGAAATAGAATCCCTGATTCAGCAGACGGTCATATTTCTCTTTATTGAACATATAATAGAAAGCGCCTCTTTTAGAGCCCTTTTTATCTTTCTCGTCCAGTTTTTCCAGGATATCCATGGAGTTTAGCTTCTTGCGAAAATTACGTTTATCCAATGAAGTTTGATAGATTACTTCATATAGACTTTGAAGCTGGGGGAGAGTGAATTTCTCCGGAAGAAGGTTGAAACCGATAGGACAGGTGGCTGCTTTTCTTTTCAGACGCGCCAATGTGTCGGCAACCATTTGGTTATGGTCGAAGATCAATTCGGGTATTTCACTGATTTTTACCCATTCGGCATTATGTTCTTTCAGCAGTTCCCGATTGAAGTCATTCATGTTAACTAAGGAATAGTATGCTACGGAGATAACCCGTTCCCCGAGGTCGCGGGTAACATCTCCGTAGGCACCTACCTGGTCCATAAAAAGATTATCGATACCGGAGCATTCGGTAAGCACGCGGGATGCCGCCTCGTTTACGCTTTCGCCGGATTTGATAAAGCCGCCCATCAGAGACCATTGTCCTTTCAGAGGTTCAAAATTCCGCTTGTAAAGTAAAACATTGAGTTCACCTCTGTTGAACCCGAGGATGATACAATCAACGGCTACGAAAAATTTGACTTCGTTCTGATAAAATGCGGTTGTCATGATCTTTTATGGATATTGAATTAATTTATTAAGCGAGTTTGCGTGCGCCGTCGCTGATTACTACTTCATATACTTTTGGTTCGTGTCCGAATTTCTTTGTATAAGATTCGAATGCTTCCTTAATGAAGGCATCGTGCAATTCGTCTTTTACGAGGTTGATCGTGCAACCGCCGAAACCGCCACCCATGACACGTGAACCGGTTACGCCACATTTCTTGGCTACATCGTTCAGGAAGTCCAGTTCTTCGCAACTTACTTCATACAATTTGCTCATGCCGTGATGCGTTTCGTACATTTTCTGTCCTACGGTTTCGTAATCGCCTTTTTCCAGGGCTTCGCAAACGTCGAGTACGCGCTGTACTTCTTCGATCACATATTCGGCACGCATATAGTCTTCTGCGCTGATATCGCCTTTTACTTCGTTCAGCATCTCCATTGTTGCGTCACGCAGGAATTCTACCTCCGGATGATTGCGGCGGATAGCGGCGGCGGCATTTTCGCAAGACTGGCGGCGTTTGTTGTAAGCCGAAGAAGCCAGCTCGTGTTTAACTACAGAGTCCAGCAATACCAGTTTATAGCCAACCGGGTTGAACGGGAAGTATTTATATTCCAAAGAGCGGCAATCCAGACGGATCAGGCTTCCTTCTTTACCGAATACAGAAGCGAACTGGTCCATGATACCACAATTGACACCACAATAGTTGTGTTCGGTAGACTGGCCGATCTTTGCTCATTCGAATTTGTCGATGCCCAAAGATAAGAGTTCATTCAAAGCGAAAGCATAGGTACTTTCCAAAGCTGCGGATGAAGACATACCGGCACCCAGAGGAACATCACCAGCAAATACGGTATCAAATCCCTGGATCTGGCCGCCACGTTTGATGATCTCACGACATACACCGAAAATGTATCTTGCCCAGCTTGCTTTTGGAGCATCTTCTTCGTTCAGGCCGAATTCTGCATAATCGTTCAGGTCGATAGAGAATGCACGAACTTTGCCGGTTCCGTTCGGTTTGATCTCTGCGATCATCCCTTTGTCGATAGCTCCCGGGAATACGAAACCACCATTGTAGTCTGTGTGTTCACCGATCAGGTTGATACGGCCCGGAGAAGCAAATACAGCACCTTCAGTGTTGAATAACTCTTGAAATTTATCTCTGATTTTTTTCTGCATGATATTATTTCTTTTAAAGGTTATAAATAAAGAAATTATCCGGTTACGAATAAAACCGGATAATTTCATGAATAGACATATTGTTTATTTTATTCTGATTTCTTCGATGGTTTAGAACCGATAGCAGCATAGAATAAAATGTAAGCAGCACTAAAGAGTACAACCCAGTAGCTGGTCATATAATCAGTCATATCGGCAACCCAACCCTGGATGGCAACCATTACAGCGCAACCGAATACCATCGTCATAAAGATACCGCTGGCAATAGCAGTATATTTTCCTAATCCTTCGACAGCCATGTTGAATATACCGCCCCACATTACGCTGGTGCAAAGACCTACGAGAAGGAATGCCAGAATACCAACGGGAACTTCCTGCCAGATCACACTTAATGAAGCCCAGTCTACACCAGGCACTTCAACTGTATTTGTTTCGGGTGAGAACATACCGAAGCTAACCAATAGAAGAGTTGCGATCGATACGATAGTGATCATCGTGCGGCTGGAAACCTTACCACCGATACTTGCTCCTACAAAACGTCCGATAAGCATCATCAGCCAATAAACAGCTACGATAAGACCAACGGTGCTGGCAGGTATGCCTTTCGCTGTAAGGTATTGAAGAATATAGGTCGGAGTTCCAACTTCAACGCTCATGTAAAGGAAGATAGCAAGTGCTCCCAATGCAAAATGGCGATGGCTTAAAGCGCCTTTGATCAAGCTTGTGTCGACAGGAGCCTGTTCCGGTTCTTCGATTTTAGTAAACATGATAACTACGAATGCGATAACGAAAATAGCAAGGGCGATCATTAATGCCGGCGTTGCGTCGGCAATATGTGCTTTGGCTGCATCACCGATAAGAGCTCCCATCAGGATGTAGCAGGCAACAGCAGCAGTACTGTTGAATACACCACCGAGCTGGATAAGCTGGTTACCCTTGTTACCACCGCCACCGAGCAGGTTAAGCATCGGATTAACCACACAGTTAAGAATACACATTGTGAAACCGCTGATAAATGCTCCGATCAGGTAAACCAGAAAAGCACTTTCTTTACCCACATGGCCACTCATCCATTGAACTAAAATACCTATGATACCTACAACCAGACCGATAAGAGCTGTTTTCTTGTAGCCGTATTTGGCGATAAGCATACCGGCAGGGATACCCATTACCAGATAGGCAATGAAGTTACCATAGTTTCCAATTTGAGCAAGAACATTGCTTGCTCCGAAGTCGTTCTTTACGATAATAGCCATTGGTGAGCAAAGGTTAGTCACGAATGCAATCATTGCAAAAAGTGCAATCATAATGATGATGGCACCCCATTGTTTTTTTTCTTGAGTCATTGATTGATCTTTTTATTGTTATTGATATATTAATTTTGTTATTTGTTATTCGGCTGAGAATTTATAAATAGTCTTGCTTTCGAAAACTTCTCCCGGACGAAGTACGGTCGACGGATATTCCGGTCGGTTCGGACTATCGGGGAAATGTTGTGTTTCCAGGCATAAGGCTGCTCTTGCCGGATAGCGCCCGCCGTTCTTTCCTTCGAAATTGCCGGTCATCCAGTTGCCGGTATATAATTGTACGCCCGGTTGAGTAGTATACGTTTCCATGATGATACCGGTCTTGGGGGATTGCAGGCGGGCACAGAAACCCAGTTCGCCTTCTTCCTTATTTAATATATAGGTATGGTCATAGCCTCTTGCCCAGGTCAGCTGGTCGGTCGGTTCGTCGATGCGGGTACCTACCAGATGAGGAGTGCGGAAGTCCATCGGCGTACCTTCTACTTTTTCGGGGGCACCGTAAGGAATGGCAGTTTCATCCGTAGGCAGATAATAGTCTGCATTGATGGTTAACGTATGGTCTGCAACTGACGGGTCACCGGCTCCTGACAGGTTGAAGTAGGAGTGGTTGGTCAGATTTAATACGGTAGGCTTGTCTGTTACGGCCTGATACATGATCACGACTTCATTGTCGTCGGTCAGGTGATAAGTGACGGTAGTCTGTAGTGTGCCGGGGAAACCTTCTTCGCCGTCGGCTGAGGTATATTTCAGTTCTACGGTCTGGTCGTCGGTTTGATTAGCGTCCCACACAACGGAATTGAAACCTTTTAGTCCTCCGTGGAGGCTGTTGGGGCCGTTGTTGATAGCCAGCTTATCGTATACAATACCATCCAGTGTAAATGTTCCTTTGGCAATGCGGTTACCGTAGCGGCCGCAGATTGCTCCGAAGTAAGGTTCTTCAGAGACCAGATAATCATCGAGGGAATTATGTCCGGTAACTACATCGGTTAACTTGCCGGACCGATCCGGTACCATAAGCGATACAATTTTTGCACCGTAGTTGGTAATGGTAAGTTCTGCACCTTTTTTATTGGTCAGGATACATAGCATCGTCTCCTTCCCGTCTATTTGCTTGCTGAAATTTGCAACAGCCAAGCCAGACAGTGTATTCTTGTTCTTCATGTATGTAATGTTATCAAAATTGCGTGTAAAATTAGCCTACTTCTTTGTAAGTAGGATGCGCGAAAAGATGTTATAAAGCATAAATTGGCTTTTTGTCTGTCAAAAGAGTGTATTATCCACCTTTCTGGAAGCGAAGAATACGTTTTGCAATCCCAGTCAGGTTGCCCTTGTTGTATCATTTCCTGCTGAGAGGGTCGTACTCATTCGAACTGTTCCTGGTTGAGGGAGTAATATTTCCCTTTCAGTGCCAGTAATTCCTGATGGCTGCCTTGTTCGATAATCTTTCCATGTTCGAGGACGAGGATAAGGTCGGCGTTTCTCACTGTTGAGAGACGGTGGGCGATGATGAGGCTCGTACGTCCTTGCATCAGTTGGTCGAGACCTTTCTGGATAAGGATTTCGCTGCGGGTGTCGATATTGCTGGTCGCTTCATCCAGTAGCAGGATGGGAGGGTCGGCAATGGCGGCACGGGCGATGTTGAGTAACTGGCGCTGTCCCTGGCTCAGGTTGGCACCGTCGTTTTCAAGGAGCGTGTCATAGCCTTGGGGGAGGCGCTTGATAAAGGAATGGGCAGCTGTTAGTTTGGCGGCGGCAATGACTTTCTCGTCGGTCGCATCGAGACGGCCGAAACGGATATTTTCGCGTACGGTTCCGGTGAAGAGATGCGTATCCTGGAGGACGATTGCCATGGATTGACGCAGGTTGTTTCGTTTGATCCGGCGGATGGGATGACCGTCTATCGTGATTTCTCCCGACTGGATATCGAAGAAGCGGGGGAACATGTTCAGGATAGTTGTTTTTCCGGCTCCGGTGGCACCGACCAGGGCTATTTTGCAGCCGGCCCTTGCATGCAGGGAGATTCCTTTCAGAATCGTTTTCTCCGGTTTGTATCCGAAATAAACGTCTTTCATGGCTACGTCGCCTTGTACATGCTGTAATGCGATTGCGTCGGAAGTATCCGGCGCTTCGGGTGTTTCGTCTATGACTTCAAAGATACGTTCGGCACCGGCTTTAGCAGCCTGGATACTGTTGTAGAGGCTGGCGAGTTCGTTGATCGGGCGCCCGAACTGGCGGGAGTATTGCAGGAAGGCGGCCAGTCCGCCGACATCGAATCCGCGGAAGATGGCGAGCAGGGCGCCGACGATGGTGATAAATACATAATTCAGCGTATTCAGGTTCTGCATGACGGGCATCATCAGTCCGGAGTAGAACTGGGCCTTTTGCGACTTCTCTTTCAGATCGCTGTTCTGCACTTCAAAGTCGGCATTTACTTTCTTTTCATGGCCGAATACTTTGACGACCTTTTGTCCGCTTATCATTTCTTCGATATAACCGTTCAGTGTACCGATAGATTCCTGCTGTGCTTTGAAATATTTGCGGCTTCGCTTTACAATTTCTTTTGCGCTGAGGAACATCAGCGGGACAGTAATCAGGGTTACAAGCGTCAGGACCGGACTGATATAAAGCATCAGGCAGAAGATACCAATCAGCGTCAGAGCGCTGGAGAGCATATCGGAGAGGCTGTCGGTCAAGGCGTCGCTGATCTTGTCGATATCATTCGTATAACGGCTCATCAGGTCGCCATGCTGATGGGTATCGAAATACTTGACCGGCAGGTGTTCCATCTTCTCAAAAAGGTCGGAACGCATCCGGGTGACTGTTCGCTGGCCGATCTTGTTCAATAATATATATTGGATATACACGGCTGCGACCCCTGTCAGATACACGACAGCCAGCATAATCAATATCCGTATCAATCCGTGGAAATCTCCCGGAATGATATAGTCGTTGATGATGGGCCGTAACATATAAGAGCCCAGCAGGTTGGCTATGATGCTGACAATAATCAGGAAGCCAATCACGAACAACAAGCGCCGGTCGCATGACAGGTACGATATCAGCCGACAGAAGGTTTTTCGTCCTTCTTTGGGTTTTGCATTATCTTTCAAGTGATCTCCGTGTGCCATAACTAATTTAAAATTTGCTGTGAGTTATAAATCTCCTGATATATCCGGGAGGTCGCCATCAATTCATCCGGTGTACCGATAGCCTCAACTTCACCGTCTTCCAATACGATTACCCGATCGGCAGACTGCATGGTGTTGATTCGCTGGGTGATGATGAATACGGTTGTATCGTGCAGCATGGCATTCAGGTTGTTCCGTATTTTCAGTTCCGTTTCGGTATCGACGGCACTGGTGCTATCGTCCAGGATAAGGATTTTCGGTTTACGGAGCAAGGCACGGGCAATGCAGATACGTTGTTTCTGGCCGCCGGAGACATTGATACCTCCGCGTCCCAGCAACGTATTGTAACCCTCGGTGAAGGAGCAGATGAAATCGTGTGCTTCGGCGGCACGGGCGGCTTCTTCGATTTCCTCCATCGAAGCGTCCGGCTTTCCCCATCTCAGGTTGTCGATAATGGTACCGGTAAACAGTTCGTTCTTTTGCAGAACCATGCCGATGCGGGCATGCAGTTCATCCAGGTTATAGTTTTTTACCGGGATGCCGTCGATCCGTATTTCTCCCGAAGTGGCGTCGTATAAACGCGGTATCAGTTGCACCAGGGAGCTTTTGGCAGAACCGGTGGCACCGACCAGCGCAATTGTTTCGCCCGGGTTGGCCCGGAAACTGATATGTTGCAAGACATCGTTTTCCCCGCCGGTATAGCGGAAACCGACATTGTCGAAAGTCACTTCTCCTTTCTCTATCCGGTATTTATCCTGCAAACCTTCTTGTGTGTTGGTCAAAGAAGGTTTCGTATCCAGTACTTCCAGGATACGTTTGGAAGAGGCGGAGGCCCGGGCATACGACATAATAATCATGGAAAGCATCATCAGTGACATCAAAATCTGCGCCAGATAATTGACGAACGAAATCAGTTCGCCGACCTTCAACTCGCCGTACATCACTTTTTGTCCGCCCAGCCACAGGATAGCCAGGATGGATAAGTTCATAACCAGCTGCATGACCGGAAATATGGAAACGACAATATTGGATGCCCGGATAACCATATCGCGTAACTCTTCGCTGCTCCTGGTAAATTTCTTTGTCTCGAAATCTTCCCGGACGAACGATTTGACAACACGGATATTAATGAGATTCTCCCTGACCACTCCGTTCAGTTGGTCCACTTTCTGCTGTACTTTCAGGAAATAAGGAAACCCTTTGCTAAGTATCAGGTAAACGCTTCCGCCCAGAATGGGGATGGCGGCTATCAGTACAACAGCCAGCTCCCGGTTAATCCTGACAACGAAAAAGACAGCCATCGCCAACATAAGGGGAGAACGGAGCAGAAGCCGCATAGACATCAGCACAATTTGCTGTATACGGGAAATATCGCTTGTCAACCGTGTCACCAGCGAAGCCGAACTGAATTTATCTATATCGAAAAAGGACAGTTGTTGTATCTTGTCGAAAAGCCTGGTCCGCAAGTCGGTTCCGAAGCCGATACCGATGCGGGAAGACACATACACATTAATGATATTAACGAATAATCCCGCCAACGAAATCAAAATCATAAAGGTACCGACCCGTGTAATAACCGAAAGGTCACGAGGCATAACCCCGTTGTCGATAATCTCAGCCATAAACATCGGCTGAACAGTTTCACACAGTACAGTTATCAGTACAAGCAGCGGACTGACTGCCAGTCCTCCTTTATATTGTTTGAGTATTTGCCAATATTTCTCCATGTTGTTCTGCAAAGATAGAACATAATTGGGAAAAGAGTTGTTCGATGTGTTAAATACACTTCTGCTTACCCGGTGAGGCTTTTTGGTTATCCGATATAGTTTTCTTTTAATATTTCGGCGAAAGGTCTGTTTGTCAGTTTACTTTCTATCCATGAAAGTATATCGAATGTTTTAAGCAGTTGCTTTTCATATTTGTCTTCCCTGATTTTTACTATTTCCTTTTGAAATTGCATCCACAGTTTGTTTTGCGCTTTCTGATAAGACGGCAATGGATAGGACATGACAAAACGGAACAGTAGCTTTTCTGTACGGTATATATGTTTTTCATAATGAATATTACGCTTGATGGAGTTGATTTCATTTTCGAAAAAGCTGTAATCCCCCAGTTCAGCCAGTATCAGCAGATTTATCAACCGGGCCGTTTTATACGAAGGCAATGTATGAAATAGTTTGCCGGAGCTGAATATTTTCTTCATGCTTTTGCGTGCTCTCTCCGGTTCTTCCAGGCACAGATAAAGAATGGCAGTATTCAAATACAGTTTTAGTTGTGTTTCCAACCTGAGCAGGCCGATCTTTTTAAACAAATGATCTTCATAGTTGCCGGATAGTTCCAAGGCAATTTCGAACTTGCCTGTATTTATATAACTAACTTGCTCATATTGATAGATGGAAGCATTTATTTCCAAAAAAAATTCTGTTGCGTAGTCGCCCTGCTGCATTTTTCTCAGGCGGTCTATGAAAAAAGGCATTTCCTGGTACAGTCCTGCCAGATGAAGACTATCGAGAATGCCTTTTAGGGCACTCAAATAGTAAATCGGAGGATTCAGGATCAGGTGCTGATTCGATTCGAAAAAAGTAATAAGTTCCTGATAAAAACGGATGGCTGATTTATAGTTACCTGTATTCAGATAATAAGTGGCCTGAAACAGGAGATGTAGTTTTCTGGCTTCAAATCCTTTGTAGGAATTATTGGCTATCAGATTCAGTTCGCTTAAAACCAGGTCATTCAGGTTGTCTTTTTGTTTCTCGGAGCGTATATATCCTTTATTGGCAATCCGATGTTTTAAAATATCATATAGTTGCAGGTGAAGATTGATATTTCTTGAATATTTCATGATGTCATTGATCTTCATCTGTTTATTGACCAGTTCCCGTTCAGATATTTCATTGAAGCCGAGTGAACTGAGATATTTAAGTTCAGTCCGGCGTATCAGAAGGAGGAGCGGATCGTTTTCATAGGTCGCTGCAAGTTTTTGGGCTTTATTCAGTTGATTGAAGGCTTCTTCAAACAGTTCTCTTTCGAACAGAATGTCTGCTTTTGTTATATAGTTGAAAATAGTTGCCTGTACATCTTCTTTCTTCCGTAAATGTACCAGGCAATCCATAATCACCCGGTAAAGATGCTTGGCTGCCATATCGAAATTGTTCTTGTTTTCCTCCTGGCAATAGAGCCTGTAAACTTCGTCGGAAGGAATCCCTTTATTGATCAGGTCGAACAGGAAAAGATAGTTCTTTTCACCACTTTGCAAATTGGCATATAAACGGAAGTATCTTTTTTCTGCCTTTGTCAGAGACTGTATAAGCTGTATGAGATGATCAGGATTCGTGTATTTCATGTCAGTACCGGATTTATTTATAAAGTGTTTTTGAGGTAACATCAGTGCACGAATTTAGAATTTTTTTTTTTATTTGGGATTATCTGTATAGATAAATTATTTATGGAATAGTAGAGAATATAGAGCTATATTTGTATCGCTTCATTGCAGACTTTAAATTCGTATAGATATGGATACAGAACAATTAAGGCGGCATAATATCCTGATGGTGGGCAGTAGCAACACCGACATGGTAATCAAGGCCGGACATCTTCCCCGTCCGGGGGAAACCATTCTGGGAGGAACTTTCTTTATGAATCCCGGAGGAAAAGGTGCAAATCAGGCGGTCGCTATTGCCCGTTTGGGAGCATCTGTAACTTTTATATGTAAGACAGGCAGTGATATTTTCGGACATCAGTCTCAGCAACTTTTCGAAGGGGAGGGGATTAATACTTCCTATATCTTTTCAGATTCGGAGTATCCTTCCGGCGTAGCTCTGATAACAGTAGATGAGCAGGCCGAAAATTGTATAGTGGTGGCTTCCGGTGCAAATGTCAATTTATTACCTTCGGATCTGGCAAAAGCGGAAGAGGCTGTCGATCTGGCAGATATTGTTTTGATGCAGTTAGAGATACCGATGGAGACTGTAGAATATGTTGCAGAGATCGCATATTATAAGAATAAAAAGGTGATATTGAATCCGGCTCCGGCACAACCGTTATCTCCGTCGTTATTAAAACATCTTTATATGATTACGCCTAACGAAACAGAGTCGGAAATGATTTCCGGAGTTAAAATAACCGGGCAGGAGTCGGCGGTTAAGGCAGCACGTGTTCTTTCTGAAATGGGCGTGCAGAATGTCATCATTACGCTGGGTTCAAAAGGGGCGCTGGTCTATTGCGACGAAGGAGTGGAGTTTATCCCTGCTTTCAAAGTAGAGGCTGTGGATACGACGGCAGCAGGTGATGTCTTTAATGGCGCCTTGGCTGTTGCTTTATCGGAAGGGCGGAACCAGATCGAGGCTGTCCGGTTTGCCTGTAAAGCTTCCGCTATTTCCGTCACACGGGTCGGGGCACAATCGTCCGTCCCTTACAGGAGTGAAGTCGATATATTTGAATAACAACTATAATCTGTATATTATGAAAAATCTAATTATTCCTGTTTTATCAGGTTGTTTTCTCCTGTTGGCTTCTACGGCTTGTTCCGAACGAGCGTCGACAACAGGAAAGCAAGTTGTTTTACCATCGGAAATATCGATCAGCAAAGACAAACTGATGGATAAGATCAAAGGAGGCTGGGCCGGACAAACGATTGGTTGTACATACGGAGGGCCGACGGAGTTTCGTTATAACGGGACGATGATTCGGGATTATGTTCCTATTGTCTGGCCGGACGGGTATATAAAATGGTGGTATGAGAATGTTCCGGGATTATATGACGATGTTTATATGGACCTTACTTTTGTTGATGTCTTCGACCGTCTGGGCTTGGATGCACCTGTCGATTCTTTTGCGATGGCATTTGCGAATGCCGGATATACGCTATGGCATGCCAATCAGGCTGCACGCTATAATATCCTGCAAGGTATCATGCCTCCCGCTTCCGGCCATTGGCTGAACAATCCGCATGCGGATGACCTGGATTATCAGATCGAAGCCGATTATGCCGGTTTGATGTCGCCGGGGATGCCGAATACTGCTTCGGAGATATCGGATAAGATCGGGCATATCATGAATTATGGCGACGGTTGGTATGGTGGCGTTTATGTGGGAGCCATGTATTCACTCGCATTTGTTTCGGATGATATAGCGTTTATAGTTTCCGAAGCCCTTAAAACGATTCCGGAAGAAAGCCGTTATTATCAATGTATGAACGATGTGATCCGCTGGCATAAAGAGTTTCCGGATGATTGGAAACGTACCTGGTTTGAATGCGAAAAGAAATGGAGCGAAGATATCGGTTGCCCGGATGGCGTTTTTGTCCCGTTCAATATCGATGCTGTAATTAACAGTGCTTATATCCTGATCGGTTTGTTGTATGGTGAAGGTGATTTTTATAAAACGATGGATATTGCCACCCGTTGCGGGCAGGATTCCGATTGTAATCCGGCTTCGGCCGCTGGAATTTTAGGGACAGTTTTAGGGTACAGCAAGATTCCTGAATATTGGTTGAAAAACCTGAGAGAAGTGGAAGATATGGACTTTGCCTATACTACGATCTCTCTGAATAAGACCTACCGGATGAGTTTTAACCAAGCTTTGCAGGTCGTAGAACGGAACGGAGGGAAGATAGAAGGAGATAATGTCTTTATTTCCTGCCAGCAACCTGTTCCGGTAAGATTGGAGAAGGCTTTCGAAGGATTATATCCGGTAGACCGTATAGGTGTTAATAAACAAGTGGCAAAAGTGGGTGACGTTACATTTGAAGGGACAGGCATTGTCTTTAAAGGGAATGTGCAGGCCAGGGATAACGAGTATGTTGCCCATGTGGAAATGTACATAGATGGGGAATTAGTGGAAACAGCCAATTTACCCGCTTCATATATTACCCGCCGCCATGAATTGTTCTGGAAATATCAGTTGCCTGAAAAACAGCACACCGTCACTTTTAAATGGCTGAATCCCCATCCGGATGCATCAGTCAATTTCGGTGAAGCGATTGTTTATTCGGATGCACCATTGAAAATAAACCATCAATAATATCATATCATGAAACATCTATTTTTGTTAATCTGTGTATTATCCCTGCTGGTCTCCTGTAACAGTACACCGAAGAAAACCGTACAGGAAACCGCCATGCAGCCTGTCAGTCTGATCCTGGATACTGATTTGGGGCCTGATTATGATGATGTCGGTGCAATGGCTGTCATGCATGCCCTGGCTGATAGCGGATATGTCGATATTCTTGCAACTTTGTCATCCAACCATGATGAATCAGTCGTCCCTTGTATCGAAGTATTGAATACCTATTTTAATCGTCCTTCCATTCCTGTCGGGGCGCCCAAAAGCGAAGGCGGTGTAACGATGACTTCCGGTCATAAGATCAAATGGACGGAGGCTTTGCCTGATAAATATCCTCATAAAACAAAGAAGACGTCGGATGCTCCTGATGCCGTTCAGGTATATCGCAAAGTGCTGAGTGCGCAGCCAGATAAAAGTGTGGTGATCTGTACAATCGGCTTTTTTACCAATCTGAAAGACCTGTTACATTCCGAAGGTGACGAATATAGCCCTTTGTCAGGAAAAGAACTGGTCGCTAAAAAGGTAAAACAGGTTGTCGCTATGGCTGGCTTTTTCCCAAAAGGACGGGAGTTCAATGTCTTTTGTGACACGCCGGCTTCGAAGACTGTGGCAGAACAATGGCCTACTGAAATTGTCTTTAGTGGTTTTGAGATCGGAAATGTCGTTTTGACGGGTAAGAAGCTGGTCGCTTCCGATATAACGGATAGTCCCGTAAAGGATGCTTATGCCTTGTGCTTTGCGGAAGGAGATCCGGACGGACGGATGAGTTGGGATCTTACGGCTGTCTGGGTCGCCATTAAAGGATATGACCCTTATTATAATGTGGAACGTGGTATATTCAAAGTGATCGATGAGGAAGGTACTAACACTTGGATTCCGGACGAGAACGGAAAGGACCTTCGTCTGATAGAAAAGATGCCGGCCGGTCAGATGGCTGCCTTGCTGGAAAATTATATGATGCATCAACCTGGTTCTAAATAGTAAAGATATGTTTATTGTACAAAGTTATACATTGGCAATTGTTTTTTGTGTTGTGACCATGTTGTGTTGGGGCTCATGGGGAAATACACAGAAACTGGCCTCCAGGACATGGAGGTATGAGTTCTTTTATTGGGATTATGTGATCGGAGTTCTTTTGTTCTCCGTTATCTCTGCTTTTACCTTGGGTAGTATCGGTTCCGAAGGCCGCAGTTTTATTCCCGATCTGATGCAGGCCGAACCGGTCAGCATCGGCAGTGCGTTTTTGGGAGGAATCATTTTTAATGCCTCGAACATATTGCTTTCGGCAGCAATAGCCATATGCGGTATGTCCGTCGCTTTTCCGGTAGGAGTTGGTTTGGCTTTGGTTTTGGGCGTCCTGATCAATTATTTTGGTGCCGCTAAAGGAGAGCCATTGTTTATTTTTGTCGGTGTGGCATTGATTGCTGTTGCGATCCTTCTGAACGGGCTGGCTTATAAAAAAGCATTGGTCGGCTCAAAAAAAGTTTCCGGAAAAGGAATATTTATTTCTGTTGCAGCCGGTGTGATCATGGCTTTCTTTTACCGTTTTGTTGCTGCTTCCATGGATATGGAAAACTTTGCCTCTCCCGCAGCAGGCAAGTTGACGCCCTATACGGCTGTTTTCATTTTTGCCCTCGGCGTATTTGCCAGCAATTTTCTCTTTAACACGATTGCAATGAAAAAACCGGTAGAAGGCGCCCCTGTCTCTATTGCCGGTTATTTTAAAGGGAATATCCGTACCCATTTTGTCGGGATATTAGGTGGAGTGATCTGGTGTATAGGGCAGTCATTCAGTATGATTGCTTCTGAAAAAGCCGGAGCCGCCATTTCTTACGGCCTGGGGCAAGGTGCAACATTGGTTTCGGCCCTGTGGGGAATCCTGATCTGGCATGAATTTAAAGGAGCGCCCAGATCTTCCGGTTATCTGAATTTGGGAATGTTCCTGTTTTTTGTTGTCGGTTTGGGTTTCCTGATCTATGCAGGCGTTTGATTCGCATAATTTGAACTGATTTTGGGGATAAAAGGTAAATAAAAATGCCATTTATCCCCGTTTTTATGCTCTAATGCCAAAAATATCGGGAAAAAGCCTTACTTTTGTCTTAGTTTCTTGTTTATTGGGTATAGTATATAACTAAAAAAACAGGTCTATGAAAGAAGAAGGTGATGTATTTAAGAGGTTCCGTGACTCTTTTAGCAAGATGGACGGACATTTCCATATATTAGAACAGCGTGTTCCGGTTGAACTTCAGATGGAATATTTCAAGTATTCCGAACAGGTTCGTAAAGAAAGGGCAAAACCGGATTTAAACGATATGGATTATACAGCCTTCCGCGAAAGTCTGTCTAATCCGGAGTCGACAACCGATTATAAGAAATATATTTTATCCATGCTGGCAACTTCCCGCGAGGTGAAAGCCTACCGGATGCTGGAAGATTATGAAAAACAATATTATGTTCCGATGTCTGCCCGCTATCAGAAGATGATCGAAAATGCTTTCGCCATGGCGGCAGAAATTGCCGAATGGAAAAAGAAAATTTCCCGCGAATGGGATAATATCGAGTTAGTCGGATTGGACCTGCCCAATCGTTCCAAACAGATCATCGCTTTGGGGAAATCTTATTA
>ERZ825670.2792-NODE-2792-length-15859-cov-22.773349_pt1 | contig 15859 bp, 12 predicted proteins | sample MGYA00519929_ERZ825670 | MGnify/ENA primary metagenome ERZ825670 (study PRJEB31778, sample SAMEA3449207) | human gut metagenome | biome: human gut; feature: human-associated habitat; material: faeces | place: United Kingdom | collected 2010/2012 ...
TATTTTTCAATAAAGCTATTAATTCTATAACTATTTGTATGACATATAGCTATTGCAAGTGCATCTGTTGTATCATCAAGTTTTGGCATTTTTTCTAATTTAAGGAACTCTTTAACCATATTCTTTACCTGTAGCTTTTCAGCTCTACCATAGCCTACTATTGCAAGTTTTGCCTGAAGAGGAGTATATTCGTATATTGGAATATTTTCACTCTCAACAGTATTTAATATAACACCTCTTGCTTCTGCCACCTTTATGGCTGTTTTTGAATTAGTATTAAAATATAAATCTTCAATTGAAACGGCATCAATTTTATATCTTGAAATTATTCCTCTAAGCTCTAGTTCAATTTTATGAAGTCTTTTTGGAAGTGGAGTATTAGCTTCTGTTGTTATAGAACCATATTCAATTGCCTTATATTTATTTTTTGTATAGTCAATTACTCCATAACCCACTCTTCCATAACCAGGATCAATTCCTAGTACAACCATTTAAAAATCATCCTTTCCTAAAGAAGCATATCATAAAGCCTTATTATCTCTGCATTAGTAAGCAAATCATAAGGTAATGTATCTATTTGATATCCCTTTTCGCTATATACCTTTTTTACACCACAATTTAAATATTTGTTTATATCTAAAAATAAATCTTTTACTAAATTAAATGCAATTTTTCTAGAAGCTCGCGTTACACCATTTTGTCTTAAATTTGCCTTTACAAAATGTGCCATATACTTTGGATAAATAAGTCCTGTATTACGTGAACTATTTTTTGAAAATTCTCTTAAGCCATATGGAGTATACAGCTCTTTAAAAACAGTATCTAATAATCGAAATTGTATATCGGATACAATACATGGATATGACAGACTTATAGTATATAGCATTTCTATGTTTGCATATATTTCTTTTTCATCCAAATTCTTTTTTAATACTCTTTTTTCTTCATTCCAAAATTCATTATGAATTTTAGTCCTAAAGTACTCTTCTCTCACAAATATAGCATTTTCTTCCTTACCATCTTTCTTAAGCATATCTTCATATATCTTAAGTGCATTATACATAAGTGCAACGGCTTCTATATTTTTAAAATATTCATCAAATAATTTATCGCTAAATATAGAATTTATAATATATTTTACAAAACTAAAGAAAACATTGTATAAGTCTTGCTTTTGTATTATTCTATTTATACTTTCAATCCACCATAATTTAAGTATCAAAATCTTATATAATGTTTCATACTCAAATTCTTTTTCTTTTCTAATTTTATCAATTGCTTCTATATATTTTTTTATTTCAAGAGTTCTTCTAGTAGCCTCTTTAATTTTTCCAAAACTTAAATATTGCCCTTCCACAGCTTTTACACAATTTATTAATATATTTAAAGTTTTGTTTATATTATCAATATTTACCTTTTCCATACTAAGCATAGAACTACCATAATATGGTAAAGAATCAATCATAAAATTTTCTAGTTTTAATTTATCAATTCCATATGAGAGTTCTTTTAATTCTACGTACTCATGCTCAATACTATTTGAAATATTTTCCTTTATAAAGAAGTCTTTTTTAGAAAGTAACTCCGTATTTATTTTAGAAATATCTTTTTCTTTAGGAAGTACATATATCACTGCTTTTACGTGTTCATCACTTTTAATACATATATCAAAATATCCAGGTACAAGTAAATCTTCAACATATTCTTTTAAATTTACATTATCTTCCCTAACATGATAAGTAATATTGTTTAAGAAATTTACGTCTTTATTCCATGCAAGTCTATCAGATTTTAATATTACATCCTCACCATTTACTATACTTAAATTTATAACTACTTCATTATTTTCATCTCTTTGGTTGAACTTTAACATACTAGCATTTTTCATTTTATATATATCCCTATATGTGATAGCTGGGAATACTTTAAATGTCATATCATATTTACTTTTATTGTAAATCTCATATTCTATAGCTAGAATTCCTGTTTTTTCTTCTAAATACAATTTTTTTGAAAAATATGCTTCATCCATGTCATATTCTACAAAAAAATTTTCTAAATCTACACTTAAAATATATTCATCATTGCTTTTATCATAGCTCTTTACAGATGATATTATATTATTAATACTGTATTTATTCTCCTTTGTTTCTATTTGTTCAAATAAATTAGATATTATTACTTTTCCATTTTTTATATATAATCCATTGAATGGTTTTCTTACAGTAAAATCACTATTTAGACATATAGTAGTATTTACTTTATCACTAGTTACAAATAAAGATTTGTGTAAATAATTAATTTCATTTATTTTTCTTTTGTATTTAAACATTTAAATGTTATCCTTTCTTCATTGTTTTCTTTATTTTTTCCATTGTAGCTTTTGTATGTGCTGCAATTTTTTCTTCTTTAATTTTTTCTTTCTTTTCATTCTTAATATTCTTATGAGAATTACTAGAATTATGTTTCGTATTTAAATTAGTAGAGCTTTTCTTTAATTTCTTTTCGCTTTTCATATGTTTCTTCTTAACTTTTACAATGTTTAAATCCCCTGTTCTTCTTGATTTTGCAAGGCGGATTATTATTTCAGACAACCTTTTAGTATCATGGATAATTCCTGATTTAGTTGCAAGTACCAAATCTTCTCTAATAACAGAAATAGCTCTATTTTGAATATTTTCAAGATCAATTTTAACTGGTGTTGATTCCTCTTGGTTGAAGTCCTTAATCATTTCTTCTGTTATTTCACCATTATTTACTATTGCATAATCAATTACATGTTTTCCAAGATATCTTTCAACTTCATTTACATATCTTGCTAATGTATATCCATCAGTTTGACCTGGTTGATTCATAATATTAGATATGTATACTTTTTTAGCTTTTGATTTAACAATTGCCTTGGCAACGTCATCAATAAGGAAATTTGAAACAACTGATGTATAAAGAGCTCCTGGTCCTATTACAATAACATTTGCATCTTTTATTGCGTCTATAACTTCTGGTATAGGTGTTATACTTCCTTCTTTTAAGAAAATTTGCTTAATTGGAGATTTCATTTTGCCTACTCTTTCAATAATATTTTCTTTTCCAACAACAACTTCTCCATTTTCAAGTCCTGCACATAAAACAATATCATTTGTAGTTACAGGATAAATATTTCCTTGCATATCAAATATCTCAGATAATTTTTCTACTGCCTTTGGAAAACTTCCTGTTATTTTTATTAAAGATGAAATAATCATATTTCCAACAGATTGCCCTGATACTAAATCTTCTTTGTATGTAAGTAACTTGTCCATGTCAGATTCGTTAGTAGAAAGAGCAGCTAAGCATTTACGTATATCTCCTGGTGTTAATTTTTCTACGTCACTCATAGCTGTAGTAAGTGATGCATCATCATCTGATACATTTACAATAGCGGTTATATTTGCTGTATATTCTTTCAATCCTTTAAGTAGTATAGGCAGACCACTTCCACCACCTACTACTACAACTTTTGCACCTTTTTTTAATCTTGGGTCTGAATATAACAATTTCTTAACTCTTATACTTTTATTTTTTTTACCAATATTTTTAAGTGAAACATATAATATATTTTTTTGTGCAAGTATAAAAGAAAAAATTATACCAAATATAGAAAGTGTAATTAAAAATATATATGCAATTAAAGTCATCTTATTTAAATCTAAGATATTAGTTAAAGATATTACACAAAAAATTAATACAGCAATTGATAATATTTGAAGCCCTATATATCTTTTTACTCTTGTTCCTGGTTTAAACCATTCTAAAATTTCTTTCATTTATTTATCTCCTCCGATTATTATTACCTCTGGTGTTAATTTTACATTAAATTTGTTGTACACCGTAGTTTGCACATATCCAATCAAATCCAAAACATCTTTACATGTTGCATTGTCTACATTTACGATAAAGCCTGTATGCTTTGTTGATACTTGTGCTCCTCCAATTTTATACCCTCTAAGTCCAGCATCATCTACAAGTTTTCCAACGAAGTATCCTTCTGGTCTTTTAAATACGCTTCCAAAGTTAGGATACTCAAGTGGCTGTTTGGCTTTTCTTGCAAGTGAATTTTCTTTCATTTTATTTTCGATTTCATCGATATTTCCTCTTTCTAATTTAAATTTTGCACTTAAAATAACATAATTTGGATTTATGGTAAAAATACTTTTTCTATATCCAAATGAACAATCTTTGTTTTTTATAGTTTTTATTTCTTCTTTTTCATCCATATATGTTACTTCATATAAAATGTCACTTATTTGCGAACCATAGGCTCCAGCATTCATTTTTACTCCTCCACCTATAGTTCCTGGTATTCCACATGCAAATTCTAAACCTTTAAGACTATTTTTTTTAGCAAGTTGTGAAAGTGTTGGCATTGTTGCACCTGCGTATGCTAAAATATATTCCCCATCAAGCTCAATTTTACCAAATCTATGTCCAAGTTTTATAACTACTCCATGTATTCCTTCATCCTTTACAAGTAAGTTGCTTCCATTTCCAATTACAAAAAAAGTAATGTTTTCATTTTTACAAAAATCTATAACTTCTTTTATCTTTGAAATTTCATCAGGAAACACAATACAATCACATGGGCCTCCTACTCTCATAGTTGTATATTTAGACATTTTTTCATTATACTTTACCTTATCTTTTCCAACAATTTCTTCTAGTTTATCATATTTATTCATTTATTAATATCAACTCCCATAATTTACTATATGCAAATTATATTATAGCTTCTACAAAATCTTCAATGTTAAATTTTTCTATATCATCAACAGTCTCTCCAGTTCCAACATAAAGTATTGGAATGTTAAGTTCTGATACAATACTAAATACAACTCCACCTTTTGCTGTAGAATCTAATTTTGTAAGAATAATACCATTTACATTTGTACTCTTAAAGAAACTCTTAATTTGACTTACTCCATTTCCACCAGTTGTTGCATCTAATACCATTATAACATTCTTAGTTATATCAGGTAAGTTTTTAGTTAATACTCTATTCATTTTTTCAAGCTCATCCATTAAATTTTTCTTGTTATGAAGCCTTCCAGCAGTATCACAAATTAAAATATCATAGTTTCCTTCTTTAAATTTCTTGGTTGCATCATATATAACTGAAGCAGGTTCTGCATTTTCCTCCCCCATATATATATCAATTCCTATTCGTTTTGCCCAGACGTCTAATTGTTCGACTGCTCCAGCTCTAAATGTATCAGCTGCAACAAGTAATACTTTTTTTCCTTCTTTTTTTAATAAATTAGAAAGCTTTGCAATCGATGTAGTTTTACCGACACCGTTTACACCAACTACCATTATTACTTGTTTTTCATTATTATCCAAAATATTTGTATTATTAGATACAGCTAAAATATTTTTCATTTCTTGTTTTAATAATTTCTTTATTGCATCTTCACTTTTATCTATCTGTTTTTTTAGATTATCTCTTACATTATTACAGATTTTCATACTAGTTTCTACCCCTATATCAGACAAAATAAGGGTTTCTTCTAAATCATCCATAATTTCATCTATATCTTTATTATTAGCAAATACATTACTAATCTTAATATCTATTGCCTCTTTGGTTTTTTTTAGATTTTCTTTTAATTTTGAAAAAAACATAGTGCCTCCTTTTATACATATAAATTATATCATATTTTGCTTTTTTTTCAACATTATTGCTTAAAAAGAAAAAATAACTTGTTTTAATTAAAACAAGTTACTTTATATAAATTAAATTTCAATTGCACCATCTATTTTGTATATACTAAATATGAAAAAAATAATTCCTATTTTTGCATTTTTAATAAATATATATACATTTACATTCAATAAAGAATATCTACAATAATATCCAAATTGAAGAGTTTAAAAACTGAATTACAAATTAAGTCAATTATATTTTTAAATTTACTAATATAAAAAAGGAGACCTTTCTAGCTTAAAAATGAAGAGGGAATTTCATTTTATAGAAGTTCTCTCTTAATTTTTATTCTTAGTTCATTATCATTATATAGCACTTACCACTTTTGAAAAAAATTCCAACAAACGCAAGAATTTTATAATTATTATTGTGCTGCTTTTAACTTTCTTATTTCTCTCTCATTTTCTGCAATAACACTATCGTAATATTTTTCAAGTCTCTTTAATCTATCTATTGATAACATATTTAATGCTTCTTCATTTCCTTTTATTTCTTCTAAAAAAATCTTCTTTTCAGTTGCAGAATTTCCAGCTTTTATATCAACTTTTATATTATCAATAAAATCACTTTGCCTTTCATTTTTTTGTTCTTTTATTTCATTTACAGGCCCTTGTTGAATATGGTCATATTTTTCTTTTTTTCTTTCAAACATTTTTTTAAAGATTTTTTTTATTTTTATTATAAAATTTTCTTTATATTCTATCATTCCATTATTATTCATTCTAAAACTCCTTTTTGACTGCTTAATTAATCTATTTCTGCCTGTTAATATTCAATTACCTTTTGTCGTTCTACTGTCAACAAATATCCGCTAACATTATATATTTTTTTATGTTTCCTATTCTATTTTATTATTTAATTTTTATAGCTGAGGTGATCCTATAAGTTTTCTTAACCTATTTATTTCTTCTTGTTGCTCATCAATAGTTTTCTGCTGTTCTAATAATCTTTGTATTAGTTCATTTTTCTTTGTATTTTCTTCTATCTGCTTTGCATTTTTTTCAATAATTTTTTGATTATCATCAATCAGCTTTTGTAACTGTTCTGGTGTCATCTCTTCAAAATTAATTTCTTTTTTATTTTGTTCATCATTTGCAGCAATTTGTTCTTCTGTTGTAACTTTGTTTTCCGACGAAACCTCTGTTTTATCTTCTTCTGTTGCCACTTTAATATCATCTATTTTTCCTTTTTTTAGTTCACTATCTTCTACTAATACATCTATAATTTTTTTTCCTAATTCAGTTTTAGGTCTGTTTTCTTCTTTATGTTCTACTTTAAGACTATCTTCTCTTTCTTTATTTAATTCTTGTGGACTTTTTTCTTGTTTTTCAATTTTCTCTTTCTCTAATTGTCCCTCTTCCTCTTCTTTTCTTGTTCTTGATTTTTCTTGAATTTTCTTTAACTTTTCTAAGTTTTCGTATACATCGCCATTTTGTAATTGAATATTTTTTTTAATTTCTTCAAATTGCTGTCTTTCTTTATCTGTTAAATATTTATCACCTTTTATTTCCGAACAAAACCCCTTTCTTCTCAGCCATAATCCAACGAATGCACTATGCTCTATCTCCTTAAATTTTCCATAACTTATCCCTAATTCTTCACGTATATCATTAAGTGTTGCAGTTTTTTTTCCTTCATTTAATCCATATTCCCTTTCTATAATATATTTTTTTGTTTTGGTTAATTCTTCAAGTGATTTTTGCAATGCTTTAGATGAATAGGTAAAAATACCTGGTTGGCCTTTTTTTATTTGACATACACGTCTCAACAAATTATCGTATCCAATATTAGAGTTACCATCAATATCAACTAGATTTCTTATTATACTCTTTTCTAAATTTTCATCCATCTCGCCTTCAATTTTTCCTATATTGTGCATTTCATAAAAATTATCTAGTGTACCAAACTTAGTTAATAAATAATCTACATCTTTTTCTTTTATTCCATATTTTTTTGATAATTCTTCTATTTTAGCTGAATATCCAAAAACTCCACCAATCTTTCCTTCTTTGCCTTTTTCCATTTGTTCTTTATTTAATTTCCCTTGATATTTTCTATATCTTACATAATCATAATATTTTTGCATTTTTTTATATTCTTCTTGAATTTGACTAAATTCCTCATCTGTTCTAGCATATTCTCTTAGCTCTTCATCTGTTGCAATAGGTGTTACTCTTATTTTTGGATATTTTTTTCTCCACTCAACTAAACTATCAATTTTTTCATCTATTGTTGAATCAATTTGTCTTTCTAAAATATCCATACTTTTCAATTTTTCCAATTGTTCTTTTGTTGGATTAATAAATTTTCCCCCGTTATATTTTCCATCATCCATTAATTTTAAACTACTTCTTATTTGTATAGCCCATTTTCCTATTGGATATCCTTCAAAAGTTGTATTTCCATCTAATTTTTCTCCTGTTTTCATAAATTCTTCAAATATTTCTATTTTTTGTTCTAATTTTACTTTACTTTTTTTTGACAATTTAGTTATTTTTTCTGCCACCTCTCTAAATTCTTTTGTTTTATCAAAAATTGAAAACCTGGTTTTTTTTGAATTTTCTGTTATTTCTGTTCCGTCATTTCCTTTATATTTTTTCATTCTTTCTGCAAAATCTTCTATTATTTTGCAAGAGTCAAAATTATTTACTAAATCAAGTACAACCGTACTTTTATTTCCTCCAACTGTTAATGCTCTACCTAATTGTTGTGTATAAATCGTTGGAGAAAATGTTGGTCGCATCATAATAACCCCATCTAAATCTTTTATATGGTATCCTTCATTAAGCATATCAACTGCATATAATAACTTTAATGTTCCTTCTTCACTATCTTGTTCAAATTCAGTTAAAATTTTATCTGCTTCTTTTATTTTTGATGAAACCCCCCTAATTGTTATGTCGGAATTAACTTTTCCAAACATTTTTTGTGATTGTTCCATTTTTTCGTTCATATCTTCAATATTTCTGCAGAATACAATATATTTTCCATTCTTATTTTGCATATGCTCAGAAAATAATTCTGGTAAATTTTGTGTATTTTCATCTAACTTATCTCTTAAACTATTCAATAGCGCTTGTGATTGTTTTCTTTTATCTTCATCTTTTATTTGGGCGATATTTGTTTGCATCCCTTCAAGTTCTTTTTCATAGCCATACAATGTACTTACATAGGATACTTCTGGAAGTATCTCTCCCTCTATCGCTTGCTCTAATGTCATTTCAGATGCAACATTATTTTCAAATAGTTCATCTGCCATATCTCTTAATTCATCATTATATCTTAATGGTGTTGCAGATAATCCTAATACACTTGCTCCTTCATTTTTTTGAAGTAATCTTTCAACACCATTTCCCCATTGTGGTGCACCACAATGATGAAATTCATCTAAAATAATTATATCAGCACCAAGTTCTTGTATCTCCTCATCTGTTAATCTTGCTAATTTTTGATATGTTATTCTTTTAAGATTTGGAAAGTCATTCATTGTCATTCCTTCTGCAAAAATGTTTTTCTTAACATCGTGCAATATAGGATTTGATGGTGCTACATATATTGCATTTTTTTCTTTATTATCTTCTAACAATTTTAATGCAATAAACATTTTTCCAGTTCCAGTTGGTTGTATTACAGCAACCTTATTTGATTCCTCTAATTTTTTAGTAACTTTAGAATATGCTTCTTCATTATGTGGTTTTAAACTTATAGACATTTATAATCTCTCCTTTTATTAAATATAAATATTCTTTTTTTATTATAACACATTTATTACAAAATTTGTTAAATGTTATAAGGACTAATATTTTTGTAATATTTTTGTAATATTTTATATCTTTCTGAATTTCATTCTTTTTCCTTATCTTGTGTAGTTTGACAATTTAATAATTCATACATACTTAAGCTTAGAGTCATACCTTTTTTATTTTTCATATATTTTCCTCGCCATATATTTAGTATATACTAAATATGAAAAATAAACAATACCTATTTTTACATTTTTAATATTCATTTTATACATTTACATTTAAGCATAAATTTGACATAATTCCAAAAGTATGCTATACTATTTGAACAAATTTCTTTATATAAAAATATAATTATACTTTTTTAGGAGGATTAATTTTAATGGAAAGCTCTAGAATTTTTTTATTTAAATGATGATGGATTTTAAACAACATTCCACAATAAAATGGAAGAAAAAATAAGATTTATAATGAAAAAATGTATTGGTGAAATATTGCCTAAGCGCTTAAAAAATATATATGATATTAATATATGGTATAACTTTAATATAAATCATGAAGTTCTATCTAAGGCACAGCTTACACCTTTACAATATAACGTTTTAATTTTATTTTTTTAACATAAAAAACAATACAAAAATATCTTTATATCAAAGGAGTCAAAAACTATGGATAACATTACTACAAGACCAGAACTTAACATCACAAGATCAAACAGACATATTCTTAATGGTGTTACAAATGAAAACTTCGACAAATTTTATGAATTGGTTGTAAGTCATTTAAGTAAATATGATTTAAAAACTTTTCATATTATTATTGAAGGAAAAACTAAAGTTTCCGAGATGCTCCATATCAGAAACTATGAAACTGTGCGAAAGGCTATTAACGATGTATTGCGAAACGAATCCTTGACCACTGATACTAAACCAGTAAATGAAGTTGTTAAGCTGCCTGAACAGGTCCCACAGACTGAGGTTGAAAACAATGGTACAACTCTTGAAGAGCCAAAAGACTTAACGCCAAAATTTCTCTATATTTTAACTCATAAGGTTAAAATAAAAGACAAAAAGCTCTCAACTCTTTGTGAGTACTATAATTCTGACGACATTTATATGCTCGAGAAAGGACTTGATAAGATAATTTCCAAGCACAAAAATAAAAAAACAAGTAAAAAATAATATTTAACTTAAAAACCCCTATTCAAAATTGATAGGGGTTTTATATTATTTTTATTTGATTTTTTCATTTAGTATATCTTCAATAAAATCAGATACACTTCTTTTTGTTCTATCTTTACAATATTCTTTTAATTTTAAGACACTATTTTCCATACAAAATCCATTAAATTCTTTAATCATTGAAAAATCACTATTTCCATCACCTATAGTATATATTTCATTTTTGCTAATACCTTCTTTGTTAGCGGTTTTTAAAATAGCTGTTTTTTTATCACATTTACTAGATATTGTTTCAACTATATTCCAACCAGCATCATATGAATTCACATACTCTCCATATTTATTATTTATCATTTCATTTACCATAGTTGTAATATTTTGAGACTCATATTCTAAATATATTTTAGTGATATTACCAAATAAAAAATCTACTCTACTTTCTTTTGCACTACAACAAAATTGCTTTTTTGTTTTTATATCTTGTACATCTTTTTTTATATCTAACACCACTTCATTATTTATAACATTATTATCTAATATATGTCCTTTTCTATCCAATATGGTAGCTCCGTGATTTAATATAACATAATCATAATCAAAATGATATTTATATTGTTTCTTCTTAAAATCAAGAAATGATCTACCTGTAGCTATAACAAACAAATTTCCATTTTTCCTAAATTTTTCTACAGCCTCTATATTCTTTTTTATACCTTCTTTGTTTAAATAAAAAGTTCTATCATAATCACTTACTAAAATTTTCTTCATTTTTCTCCTCCTGCAATGAGCGCTGTACATTAATAGAACACATAGTAAATACTATTATAAGTAAGGTAAAAATAATTAAAATTATATTATTAAATAAATTTGTATTAATTATTCCCATCAAAAGAAATAACAAATAACTTGTTATTCTTCCAACTACAAGACAACTCTCCATTCCAACAAAGTATTCAACCTTATATTTATTTTTTATTTCATCCATATTAGAAATATCAGAAAGAGCATTTGAGTTTATAAGTTCTACAATAGTTTTTGAATAAGATTGTAATAAATTAAATATAATAATTGTAACAAAGTTACATTTAAACATTATAATCAAAATTCCTAAGGCTGTAAGTATACAGGATATTACCAAATTTTTTTTATAATTTTTAGGCTTTGCTAGTTTTGCAAAATAAAAACCAACAATTGCAGTTATAGCTGCAAAAACAGATGTAAAAATACCATAACTAAAGCTATCTGTAAATACACGTATAATATATATAGCTATTATACTCCTAAAAGCGCCACTATAGATGATGCCATTAAACATATACATTTTATATACTGTTTTTATTTTTTCATTTTTTCCTACTAAATCTACAAAGGACTTAAAATCCGTTCTTTTTTGTTCGTTAACAATCTCATCTTTGTATATAAAAGAAAGTATTATCTGAAAAGCAACTAGTACTAACACAATAATCAAACATTTTTCAAACCCTTGTACACTCATTACAGAGCCAAATATTAACGGAATTATAATACTTAAAATTGATTTTAGCACACATATAATTCCTAAGTATTTTTTTCTTTCTCCATTTTTTATACCGCTTGATTCAAAGTTATTATATACAGAATAATAAAAGCCTTCTTCTAATCCATAAATAATCGCTATAAGCCAAGAAAAATGAACCATATTTTCTCTTAATAAAAATATAATTAAAAAGTATACAAAATTTAATAATATGCCTATTCTTAGAAGATTTACTCTTTTCTTTCTTTTGCAAAAGTTCTTAACTGAAAATATGGTAATATACACTGTAGCATACACTATTAAATAAAATACAGCAAGAGGTATTATATTATTATTTGATAAATTAAGAAAATACATTACAAAAAATGTATCTATAAATAAATCAATTACACTTTTTAATACCCTAAGTAATGTTATAGTTTTGTAATTGCTAATCATCCTTTATTCCTCTTCACTATATTTTATAGTATTTGAAAACGCAAGTATTGAATCAAATATAACTGGAAGTAGCCAAAGACCAAATCCAAATGCTGTTTTCTTTCCAAAGTTTTTAGATAGTTCAAATCTTGATACAATTTTTATTACAGCAAGTATTATCCATCCTATTATTGGTAGTAAAGCAAAAAGAATAACCCATGGACTTATACTACATATCTTAAAATATACTATATCTCTATATATCGGAATAACTGCTGCAAATCCATGTTTTCCTGCTTTCGTAAATATAATCCACCTTAAAATTATAGAATATACTAATAAAATTCCTAATATAGCAACTATAGTCTTAAAAATTTTATTAGCAAGCAAAAGTTTAATACCAATAGAAATTTTTTCTTCTGTACTTAAACTTTTTGTTACATCTGATACAACTTCACTTGGGGTATATCCCTCATCTAATTTTTTCTTTACATCGTCAATTTTTATATCTTCTTTTAAAATTTTAGTAACTTTCTCTGGTTCCATATTTCTTAACACTTCTGTTCCAGCAGATATAGCTTCACTACTTATTCCCTTTTTCTCTAAAACATCTTTATTTTCTTCTATCATATCTGCAATTTCATCATTTGAATATTCTTTAGTTAATTCCTCATACTCTGTTACTAATTTTGTAACATCAATATCTCCATTCTCATCGCCTAACATTTCCTTTGCTTTTTTAGTTATCTCTGATGAATTCATATTTTGACTTGCATATATACCATTAAAATTAAAACAAATTCCTATGCAAAAAATAAATAATAACACCAAACCATATGTCTTCATTTTAGTTTTCATGTACCATCTCTCCTTCTCATATATTTAATTATATACTAACTATATTATTAAATCAATCATTCTATATAATTTCACAAAAATTATTATTTTACATAGACTATCATAGGATGGTGAAAATCTATGAATATTATTGTTCAAAAATATGGTGGCACCTCTGTAGAAAACAAAGAAAAATTGAAAAGAATATGTAACAGAATAATTCAATATAAAGAAAAAAATAACAAAATGGTAATTGTTGTATCTGCAATGGGAAAAGAGACAGATCATTTAATACAAAAAGCTAAAAATTATTCTAAAGAACCTAGTAAAAGAGAACTTGATCTATTACTTTCAACAGGTGAACTCCAAACAGTAGCATTGCTTTCAATGATGTTAAATGAAAGAGGTCATAAATGCGTTGGCCTTACTGGCGCTCAAGCAGGAATATTATCTGATTCTACATATGGTAATGCAACAATAAAATCAGTATATACTAATAACATATTAAACTATTTAAATGAAGACTATATTGTTGTAGTTGCAGGATTTCAGGCTTCAGATAGATTTGGAAATGTGACAACTCTAGGACGTGGTGGAAGTGACCTTAGTGCCGTAGCTATTGCCTCTGCTCTAAATGCAAAAAAATGTGAAATATATAGCGATATAGATGGTGTATTTTCTGCAGACCCAAAAATAATTACAAGAGCAAAACTACTAAAAAAAATATCATATAACGAAATGCTTGAAGCAGCTTCAGCAGGTGCAAAAGTATTACATAATCGTTCTGTACATATGGGAAAGAAAAACTCTATGCCTATATATGTAAAAAATTCTGGAAATAACTCTAAAGGAACAATCGTAACAAATACTAGCTCTCATAAAAGTAGAGGCTCATTTTCAAAGGAAGAAGATTTCGAAAATTATAAAGTAAAATTTATCACAAAAAAAGATGACATATCTAAAATATCAATAATTGGCGATATGGTTATGACAAATAAGGATACTGTACATAAAATATTTGATTTAGCTTCAAAAGAAAATATCACAATCTATATGATAACATTTAGCGAATTATCTTTAAACCTTATAGTTGATAAAAAAGTAGCTGAAAATTTTATGAAAAAGCTGCATTACGAACTAATAGAAAAAGAAAAAGAAAATGAGAATATAAAATAACAAAAATAGTGAAAAGGAATATCATTTTCCAATTCACTATTTTAAAATTATATAAAAATTTTTATTATATATATATTTAATAAATTTAGTTACTTTGACTCTCTACTTTTCTTTTTTTCTTAATATTATTACTAGATCTTTTCTTACCTGTCTTATGCTCGATTTTATCCTCTTCATCATCATCCAAATTAAACTTGTATCTTAAATATACTTTTAATCCTGCAAGTACTGGCATTGCTATTAGCATTCCTACTACACCAAACATTAATTGAAATACAATTAAGCCCCCTATAACAACAACAGGATGAAGATCAACTGATTTTGCAATAATATTAGGCTGTAAAACGTTTGCATCAACTATTTGAATTATAAGTAATGATACAAGTGTAATAAGTGCAAAAGCAGGTCCACCTGTTACAAGTGCGTAAAGCGATACTACAAGATATGATAAAATAGCTCCTATATATGGTATAAAATTAAATATCATAATTAAGATTCCAAAAACAACAGCATAATCAATTTTTAATATCATACATACAATTGTTGTAAGGATACCCACTATTAAACTATCTATTGCATATCCTTTAATATAGCTCATACATGTTGCATCTATATCCATTATCATCTTATATCTTCTTCCATCTTTACTATTTCTTGATAAAAAAGCTATAACACTTTCTTTAAATTTATCAATATCTTTAGCCATAAAAAATGATACAATTATTGCTGTAAAAAATGAAATTATAAAACTTGTTATACTTTGAACTGTATTTATTGAATAATTAATTGCGTTGGCTACAGTACTTTGAACAAAATCAAGGCTTTTTAAGCTACTAGTTATATCAATTCCATTTGGCATATCTAAATTCTTGGCTAAAAAATCATTAATAAATCCTATAACACTTGCATAAATACCTGGTAGTTCTTTAATTAAGTGAGATAATTGCTCAACAAATATAGGTACTACAAAACCAATAGCTACTCCAACTATACCAAATATAATTATCAACGAAAGAAATGCTGCTAAATTTTTACTAAGCCCTATTTTTCTTAACCTTCTTACAAGTGGCATAGAAATCCAACATATTATTATTCCTACAAAAACTGGTGCTAAGGCTGCAATTCCACTTAAAATTTTATCCATAATTCCTATATTTTTTAAAAAGAAATATAGCCCTATAAAAGCTGCTCCATATATTGTTATGTTTATAAATTTAAAATCTAGTCCATTTTCTTTTATTTTCATAAA
>ERZ825670.2800-NODE-2800-length-15832-cov-3.319706_pt1 | contig 15832 bp, 14 predicted proteins | sample MGYA00519929_ERZ825670 | MGnify/ENA primary metagenome ERZ825670 (study PRJEB31778, sample SAMEA3449207) | human gut metagenome | biome: human gut; feature: human-associated habitat; material: faeces | place: United Kingdom | collected 2010/2012 ...
GAGGAGGATTACCGGAGTATCGGAGGTATGCTGCAGAAATCGTATGAGCAGCTTCTGGTTGATTTTGGCGATGAATTCTTACGTGAAAATGGAATTGAAGCACCGACAAACTCGGTCAACAAGGTGCTGTCACATAGAAGAGGTGTTTCCTCTGTGCGCGAGTTCTATGAGAATCTGCTTGGCGTGAAGGTACAGAAAACCGCAGAGGGTGGTTATATTCTCCCGGATAGCTGGCGGCAGATCTCAGAAGAGAAGCTGGCGGCGGCGACCAATGGAATGGTGTTCCGCGATGATGCCGGTGCATTTACAAAGATACGGGAGAGTCTGCTTGAGTATTATCCAACAAAGGTATGGATGATGCGTCTGGCAGAGAAACTGCATGGATTTGCGCAGACAGCGCAGACGAATTATGCACGTATGATGGCAAGACAGGATTATGTGACCGCGAATCTCTGCGTGGCAAAGGGCATGCAGTACACGATGGAGATCATTTATCTGCTGAATCAGAAGTATGCACCTTATTATAAATGGATGCGGAAAGGCATGCAGAGCCTGTCGCTCATTGACAGCGTGGCTCCGATCCTTGACCGGATCGCAGTGATTCCGAATCAGGCAGCTGCGTGGGAAGGACGTACGTATAGCGCGTATGAGACGAATTATAAAGACGAGATTGTGTCCTGCTTTGAGGATATTGCAGAATATCTGTTGATGGAGCTTAAAATGCAGGGCGTAGTGAAAGGGACAGATACATTCCTTGATGTATATGCGCAGGATCTGGTACAGCGTGTGGATCGCGGTGATTTCGGTGCCGTGGAGGATGCCGAGATGGAAGCAAACTACCGCGAGTATGTAAACGATTTGAAGCAGGCGGCAAAAGAAAAGACAACAGAAAAATCAAAATATGACCTCGAAGAAGAGATGGGACTGGCACGTGAATGGAGCAATGAAACGCCATTTGACCGCGAGGAAACGATTGCGGCAATCATAGATGCGGAGTGGAAGTTGTTTGGAAGTACCATCTATCCGGACGACTGGAATACATTCTTCATCATGCGGAAGAGCCGGTATCTGGCTTGGACGAATGATCTGCTTGCAAGCTATCTGCAGGATTGTAAGGCAGGAAATGCATTGCAGGTAGAGCGGAGTGAGAAACGGATTGGCATCGAAGAGGATCTGGTGCAAATCCAGTTAGACTGGTTGCAGAAATTCATCGAGAATTATCCGAAGATGGCAGGTTATGTACGTTTTATCTATACAAATGATGCACAGGAGACGATCGAATCGGCACTGCGCAGAGACATTGCTGCCTATGGAGACCGGACGTTTATCCTGTTTGGCAAATTTGTGACCGATATCGCACAGGCAGGCGGCAACCTGACGTACGACATCATGAATTATATGGCATGCCTGTATGGATATGGCGGAGTTGAAGATGCAGAACGTCAATTATAATTCCAATATAGGACTATCAAGTATAATGAAATAGAAAAGAACTCGTAAACAAACATGCTTGCGTGTGCATGTAATTGTTACGAGTTCTTTTTATGCAGAAAATAGTTTAATATAGTTTTTCTGTCTCACAGATCGTGCCGCCGCCGACTACAATATCACCATCATATAAAACAACGGCCTGCCCTTTCGTGATTGCACGCTGTGGTTCATTGAAAATGACTTCAATCTTTCCATCCGGGAGTGGATTGACAGTCGCTGGTGCTTCCGTATGACGATAGCGTACCTTCGCAGTGACACGGATCGGGGTATCGATATGGCCGATTGAGATGAGATTCACATCATCTGCGACAAGGCGTTTTGAGAAGAGATCTTCATTTCGACCAAGGACAACCTGATTTTTCTCGATGTCGACATCCATGACATACATCGGTTCTTTCAGTGCCAGTCCAAGTCCTTTACGCTGACCGATCGTGTAGCGGATGATTCCCTTGTGGCGTCCTAAGACATTGCCGTGGACATCAACGAAATCGCCCTCCGGGTAAGTCTTGCACGCATGCTGTTCGATGAACTTCGCATAATTTCCATCCGGCACAAAGCAGATGTCCTGACTGTCGTGCTTTTTCGCATTGACAAAACCATGTGCTTCCGCGATGGCACGCGTCTCGCTTTTCGGCATGCCGCCGAGTGGAAACTGTGTGTGCGCAAGCTGATCCTGTGTCAGGGAATAGAGCACATAGCTCTGATCCTTGCTTGCGTCGACTGCTTTCTTCAAGAGATAGCGCCCGGTTGTTTCATCCTGTACAATCTGCGCATAATGTCCGGTGACAACGTAATCCATTCCAAGCTCCTGTGCCCGTTGGTACAGATATTCGAATTTCAGATAGCGGTTGCAGTCGATGCAGGGATTCGGTGTGATGCCACATTCGTAGCAATGCACGAACTTGTCCATGACCTGTTCCTTGAAATGTTCCTTGAAGTTCATGACGTAGTGATCCATGCCCATTGAATGTGCCACAGCACGGGCATCCTCCACGTCGTCTAAGGAACAGCAGGTGTGTTCCTTGTTGATGACGATGTCATCGTTTTGATATAATTTCATGGTGGCACCGATGCATTCGTAGCCCTGCTCCTTCATCAGAAAGGCCGCCACGCTGCTGTCGACACCGCCGCTCATAGCGATCAATGCTTTCTTATTCATAGTTCCTCCGAAAAATTCCTTGGACTTTTTTGTTTTATAATAGTATAGTATAAATATTGAAAATATAAATAGTCATTGCACATCCGCGCAATTTTTCTATATCATAATATAGTATGAACAGAATTGCAATATATGTGTCCGGTATAAAATGCAGACCGGCATATGCATCTGAGGGTGTGAGGTGGTTATGATTTGAATAGATATTGGAGGCAGGTCATGGGAACAATTGTAAATAAAACCATTCAGGAGGCAACCGCGCGCCTGAAGGAAAACTACGAAGCACAGAAGATTTTTGATATGTCACTCGGCGATTGTGTACCGAACCGGGACGCAATCATTTCGATCATAGAAGGGCTGCGCACGGTCACATTTCCGGGATTTTTCGGCTCTGAAAATATGGCATATGTTTCCAAGGATAATTTCGCGGGAAGCACGCTGGCAATCCTCTATGAACGGCTGTTTAAGCAGGTGCGTGTCGCCTTGAAGTTCGATAACAAGGAGCTTGCCGATGCAGAGATCCGGGCGAAAGCGGAGGAGTATACATCAACATTTATCGCGAAGATCCCGGACATTCAGGCGATGATCTTAAAGGATGTGGATGCGGAGTTTAACGGTGATCCGGCGGCGAAGGACCACCAGGATATCATCCTTTCCTATCCGGGGATTTTCACGATTTTTGTATATCGGTATGCACATGTCCTGTATGAGTTAAATGTACCTTATATTCCGCGTATCATGACGGAATATGCACACGGACTGACCGGAATCGACATTAATCCGGGTGCGACGATCGGCGAATATTTCTGTATCGATCATGGTACGGGAATCGTCATCGGCGAGACGACGACGATCGGCGATCATGTGAAGATCTATCAGGGCGTAACGCTTGGAGCACTCTCCACACGGAAGGGACAGCTGCTTTCCGGTGTGAAGCGTCATCCGACGATCGAGAATAATGTTGTGATTTATGCGAATACTACTATCTTAGGTGGCGAGACTGTGATCGGTGAGAATTCTGTTGTAGCCGGAAACTCTTTTGTCACGACATCCATCCCGGCGAATACGAAGGTCGCTTCGATGCAGCCGGAGCTGGAAATAAAAGAACAGAAGTAGGGATTCGATTTATGCAAACCAAAGATCATCTTGCCTTAGGGCGTTATCTTGCACGTGTATTTGAGATAGAAGAACCGGTAAAAAAATACGCATTTGTAATTGGAAATATCATGCCGGATGTTAACAAATGTTCATACATCCACGGATATTTTCAGTTGCTGCGCGCGCATAGACAACAAAAAGATGCGGGACCTTTGTCGTTGAATGACCATCGGCGTATGCTGATCGGTGGGCATACAGCGGAAGGGTCTCGTTTTTTTGTCAACCGGGTGTACCGCGTGCTGCGGAAACGGGAGAAACTGTCGGTGCGTGATTATTACCAGATGGGAAAGGCGACACATTATCTGGCAGACCGCTTCACGTATCCGCACACAATGCGCTATACCAGTGGATTTTTTGCGCATATCCGATACGAAAAGCAGTTGCATATTTATATGCGGGATATGCTTGCAGTCCTGCCGAATATGCGGGATGCGGTAGATAAATGCTTTTCCCGGACAAGCTTCAACAGTTTGTACCGCTCGTATCGGAAGGAACCGGAGGGAAATGGAACGGTTTTGCACGATTGTTTTCATATTCTGGCAGTATGTATTGCCTATTTGGAAAATATCCTATATAATGGGATAAGAAAGAATATGCAAAAAATGTAAACATTCTGATATGCATACACAAGAGAATGAAAAGCAAGAGGGAAGGAGCGTGTATGAGTGGACAAGTCAGAATTCGAGTCACGTTATTTTGACCTGGTATCCAAAGCGCCGGGCAAAACTTTTTTATTTTATGGCAATTTAAAAGAAGACATGATACGCTGGTCTGCATCGGCAGTGGAATATTTCGGATTACCGGGGGAGATATTCGGAGATTCCACGCGGGAGTGGATCAGCCGGATTCATCCGGAGGATGTGGAACCATATACAGATAGTCTTATGGAGCTTCTCCATGGCGTGACGCCGTATCACAACTGTGAGTACCGTATCAAGAACGCACAGGGAGAATATGTGTGGGTCAATTGCCGCGGATACATGACTTACGATGCGGATGGAAAAGCAGAGTGGTTTGGTGGTCTTGTCACGAATATGGGATATCAGACAAAGATCGATGCAGTCACGAATCTGTGGACCGTTCATCAGTTCCGGAGTGAGTTAAACCGTCTGCTGGATGACCGCGCGCGGGGTGGAATTCTCATGATCGGGCTGGAGAACTTCAAGCGGATCAATGCAGAATACAGCTATGCTTATGGTGATAAGGTGCTCGCCTTGATCGGAGAGAAACTGCGTGAGGGTGTGCTCCACAACTGTCATGTATTTCGGATGGACGGAGCGAATTTTGCGATTGTCATGCAGGATGCAGGTGTGGAGCGTATTGTAGAATACAAGAAGTTCGTAGACAGCTTTATGCGGAATCTGGTCGTGTCCGGGCAGGTGGTACACCTGCGGTTTAAGGCAGCGGCAGCGTTCTTCCCTGAAGATGGGGAGTTCTTAGACCAGATTCAAAGTAACCTGTTTTACGCCCTTGATCATGCAAAGCTGACGAATACCGATGATGTTGTATTCTACAGCAAGGAATTATTTGCACAGAAGAAATATATGACACGTCTGAAGGAGGCAATCCGGGAGTGCGTGGAGGAAGACTGTAAGGGTTTCCGTATTGTAATGCAGCCGATCGTGGAGACGAAGAGCGAGGTCTGTGATGCAGCGGAAGTATTACTCCGCTTTACTCATCCGGAATTCGGTGTGATAGGACCGATGGATTTTATTCCGATTCTGGAGAATTCCAAGGAGATCATCCGGGTTGGAAAATGGGTGATCGACCAATCATTACAGACGCTTGCCAGGTGGCGGGAGCAGATTGGACATATGCCGTTAAAGCGTCTGCAGATCAATGTGTCTTATGTACAGTTCAAAGATCCGGAGCTCTTAGGTTATGTTGTGGAACGGCTCGATCATTATCAGCTTCCGCATGATGCGGTCATGCTGGAACTGACGGAGAGCTGCCGGGTGGAGCAAACGTCATTTCTATCGGACGTCCTGCAGACATTCAAGGATGCGGGTATCAGCATTGCGCTTGACGACTTCGGAACCGGCTATGCATCGCTGACCGTACTCAAAGACATTCCTGCCGACATGGTGAAGCTTGACCACACGATGACGCGGAGTATCACCGAGAAACCGAAGGACAAAGCGCTGATCGAATTCATCGTTACATACTGCAAGAAGGTTGGTATCGCTGTCTGTGCGGAAGGTGTCGAGAAAGTGGAAGCACTCTCCATCGTACGAAACGCAGGTGTCGAATGTATCCAGGGCTACTACTACGATAAGCCGCTCGAACTTGATACGTTCTACCGGAAATATGTGAAATAAACGAAACACACCATATCAATTGCATATATCCAGTATCGGTTCGAGTAAATACGATGTATTGAAACTAAGAAGTTCTAAACATATGTATATTACTCGAATCCGATCTGGATATCTATGCAGTTGACAGGTGTGTTTCTTTCGCTTTTGTAAGATTGAGGTAGAGTGTAAGGAATTTGCAGAGCCAATAAAGTAAATAAAGAAACCACATGGATACAATTCTAAAGCAGACCGTTGAAGCACGTCGGCACTTAATGAGTGCGAAGCGCGAATTTAGTACCGCTACGTGCTGAACCGAGCGGGAGCGCGTCTGCGTAGAATGTATCCATGTGGTTTCTTTTTAGTTAGTGTACATGCAAATTCCGTTAACCGTCAACTTAATCTGGACTTCACATAGTTGAAATCCTGGTTGTACTTGTTATCAATCTTCTCGTCCCCGAACATGCAGTCCGTGAACATATCATTCGTGTTCGTGCCCGGCGATACAACAAAGCCGTCTCCAAAATCCGCTTTCCCAAGGAACACACTCTCGTAGAACATGTGATCCATATTCGTTACCTGTGCAGTCAGGAACCGCTCCGGGAATTTCAGTCCATCCGGGATACGGCACTCAGAGAACATATACTCCATGTTCATGACATGCGATGTATCAAAGATCTTACCGAAATCAAATGCCTCGGATACAGAACTCTGGTAAAACATGTATCGCATATCCTCGACTTCCTTCGTGTGGAAATGGTCACCGAGCGAGAAGCCCTTCGGCATAACACAGCCTGCAAACATCAGGTTCATGTCCTTGATGCCACGCGTGTTGAACAGTCCGCCGATCTGGAAGCCTTCCGGGAGCGTTACCCAGGAAAACATACCACAGCAGCTGCTTGCATTGATCGGAACCTCCAGACGTCCACCCTTGAATTCACGGTAGTTAAATTTCAGAATCTTTTTTCCATTCCAGTTCTTGGTAGGCATAAAACAGATCGGATTGTAGAGAACCCAGTGCTTGTCGCCCGTACCTTCCTGAAACCATTTATAATTTGGTACACCAATCCGGTTCTGGAACCACATACGCTCGGAGTCATCGTTGACATCGATAAAGTAGGAATTTTCTTCATATACAAAGTGGTCACGACCGAATACTTTCTGACGTTCGATTTCTTCTTTTCCAGCTATCATTAAAATTACCCCCTGTTGCTAATCAATTCGTACAAAAAATGCATGATAATTTGCATATTTTGCACAACAGTCTACTTTGATTATAGCGGATACAGGGGGTAGTTGCAACGGCAAAATCAATTATTGTACAGATTCTGTCACGGTTTCGGTCTGCTCGACACTATTTTCATCCATTTTGTAGGAGCCATCCTGTTCCAATAACGCGTCTGCGTCAAGTCCCAGGTCCTTCTCTGCCTTTGTGAACCAGACAGGCACATAGTCCGGATTGGCATCATCGGTTGGAATATTCATCGTGTTGAAGATGTATTTACCTTCCGCATTGAAAATGTACTCTGCCCATCCATAGCTGTCCACGGTTCCACCGGCGATAATCACATGCGTATTTCCTTCGGAATCGGTATAATCATGCCGGTAATAGTCCGTCTCGCTGCACTGATCGGTGATGTCTGTTTTCTCATTGTTCAGTGTTATATACAGGCGTCCGTTCTCGGCGGTCGTGTAAGAGAGATCGCCGGTTGATTCAATCGTAAATGTAACAGAACTTCCGTCTTCGGAGATCTCCACGTTCGCTCCATTTGCCATAACGATAATCGTGTGGACAAGTGAGGAACCGGTTGCTGCGTAACAGATGCCGTTTGATGCGGCGAATAGCATTACCAGACATGCAGCAGTGTAGCACATGCGCCGAACCACACGGGTTGTCCGGCTGCGCCGGATGGATGCCGGGTTTAAGTTGATTTCCGCGTCGGTCGTCAGGCAGTCAAATGCCTGCTTGTATTTTTCATGATTCGTCATAGTTCCAATCCTCCTTTAATTCTTCACGGAGAGCAGCGCGTCCACGGTTCAGGCGAACCTTGACGTTGCTCTCGCTTACATGCAGAATCTCTGCGATTTCTTTGATCGTGTAATCTTCATAATAGAAGAGATGAATGACGGTGCGCTGTTTCTCCGGGAGCTGCAGCACTGCTTCGAACAGGGCACTGCTTTCAGAATCCGGGAAATTCAGCTCTTCCATATAGGATTCCAAGGATTGCCGGTGCTTCCGCCAGAACGACCGGAGTGTGTTCCTGGATTTGTTGATCGTAACCCGCATCAGCCAGGCGCGGATGTGCGACTCGTCATCGTATTCCTTATTTGAAATATGGTATTGCACGAATGTGTCCTGTACGATATCCTCGGCATCTTCCCGGTTCTTGCATATGTTGAAGGCAATCCTGTATAAATGAGATTGATATTCGTCAATCAATATGCGTATTGGTATTCTCATATAGCATATCCTCCGTTTGTTTCAAAAGGCCTTTCAAAGATTATACACATGGCAGAGGAAAAAGGTTACAAAATATTGACAAATAAAAAAAATCGTGGTTTAATCGGTTACTGAAATACTTTATTGCACTAAACCGTTAACTCATTAACTTATTAGTGCGAAAGAAACAATGAAACAAAAAGATAGAGATGGGACAAAGACACCCATGTCGATGAGGAGGAAGAGAATCATGAGAAAATTAAAGAAATTACTTGCAGTTGCATCTGTTGCTGCAATGACACTTTCCCTTTGCGCCTGTGGCGGCAAGAAGGATGATACTTATACGGTAGGTATCTGTCAGCTGGTACAGCATGAAGCACTCGATGCTGCAACAAAGGGATTTAAGGATGCATTAGTCGAAGAATTTGGTGAGGATGGAATCAAGTTTGATGAGCAGAACGCACAGGGTGATGCAAATACATGTGCAACGATCATCAATGGATTTGTAAGTAGTGATGTGGATCTGATTCTTGCAAACGCAACTCCTGCATTGCAGGCAGCCGCTGCTGGTACAGATACAATCCCAATTCTTGGTACATCTGTAACAGAGTATGGTGTTGCACTTGAGATTCAGGATTTCAATGGTACCGTTGGTAGAAATATTTCTGGTACATCTGACCTTGCACCACTGGAGAGTCAGGCTGATATGATCAAGGAGCTGTTCCCAGATGCAAAGACAGTCGGACTTCTGTACTGTTCAGCAGAGGCAAACTCTCAGTATCAGGTAGATACAGTCAAGGCAGCTCTGGAGAAGCTTGGATATACATGTGAGTATTATTCATTCTCCGATTCCAATGACCTTTCAACAGTCACAACATCTGCAGCCAATGCAAGTGATGTGATCTACGTTCCAACAGATAACACAGTCGCAGCTAATACAGAGATCATCAAGAATATCTGTATGCCAGCAAAGACTCCTGTAGTTGCCGGCGAGGAAGGTATCTGTAAGGGCTGCGGTGTCGCTACACTTTCTATCAGCTACTATGATTTAGGTGTTGCAACCGGTAAGATGGCAGCCAAGATCCTGAAGGGTGAGTCTAAGGTAGAAGAGATGCCAATCGAGTATGCACCACAGTTTACGAAGAAGTACAACAAGGATATCTGTGATGAGCTTGGTATAACCGTACCGGACGATTATGAGGTAATCGCAAACGAGTAATGGAAAAGCATAGCGAAAACAAGCGTATTTACTTGATTTTTGTTGTATTATTATAGTATAGTAGTCGGGTAGAGTTTTTCTACCCGACTTTTGTTAATGAAGAAATAAAGGAGAGAAAGAAATGGATGTAAGTGCTTTATTCAATGCCATGCCAGGCGCGATTGCCCAGGGTCTGATCTGGGGTATTATGGCGATTGGCGTGTACATTACGTTCCGGATTCTGGACATCGCCGATTTGTCCGTCGATGGAACGATGTGTACCGGCGCAGCCGTATGTATTATGTTGATGCAGAAAGGGTATCATGTAGCAGCCGCGATGGCGATCGCGACACTCGCAGGTATGCTTGTTGGTCTGGTAACTGGATTGTTCCATACAACGATGGGAATCCCGGCGATCTTAGCAGGTATTCTGACACAGCTTGGTCTGTGGGGAGTGAACCTGAAGATCATGGGAAAGGCAAATCAGCCGATCAATGTGGACAAATATGATCTGGCAGTTTCTCTTCGTTACATAAAGAGAGTGGCATTCTATAAGAATTCCATTTTTGTCGTATTTCTATTTATGATTGTTGTCATCGGAATTTTGTACTGGTTCTTCGGTACAGAGCTTGGTAGTTCGCTTCGTGCAACGGGTTGTAATGAGAATATGGCACGTGCGCAGGGTATTAACACGAACTTCAACAAGGTACTCGGATTGATGATCTCGAATGGTCTGGTTGCATTTGCAAGTGCATGTCTTGGACAGTATCAGGGATTTGCAGATATCAATATGGGTAAAGGTGCGATCGTAATCGGTTTGGCATCGGTTATCATCGGTGAGGCAATCTTCAGCCGTATCTTCAAGAACTTCGCATTGAAGCTTCTGTCGGTTGGTATCGGTGGAGTGATTTATTTCATCGTATTGCAGATCGTTATCTGGCTCGGCGTCGATACGGATCTGTTGAAGTTGTTCCAGGCTTTGATCGTAGCAGTATTCCTTGCAGTGCCTTATTGGAAGGGAAAACATTTCAACAAGGGTAAGAAGCTTGCGGCAACCGCAGAGAAGAAGGAGGCGTAAATACTATGTTAGAGCTGAAGAATATTTATAAGACCTTCAATGCGGGAACGGTCAATGAGAAAATGGCATTAAGAGGACTGAATCTGACGCTGGAGGATGGCGATTTCGTAACCGTCATCGGTGGAAACGGGGCCGGTAAGTCTACGATGTTAAATGCAATCGCCGGTGTATGGCCGGTCGATCAGGGACAGATCCTGATTGGGGATGCCGATGTAACAAAGCTTCCGGAATATAAGCGTGCCAAATATCTCGGCCGTGTGTTCCAGGATCCAATGACTGGAACAGCAGCGACAATGGAGATTCAGGAGAATCTGGCACTGGCACTCCGCCGGGGAGACAGCCGTACTTTGAAAGCCGGAATCACGAAGAAGGAGCATGCAAAGTATCGTGAGATGCTGGCTACACTGGGACTTGGTTTGGAAGACCGTATGACATCGAAGGTAGGACTTCTGTCCGGTGGTCAGAGACAGGCACTCACACTGCTGATGGCAACCCTGAAGAAGCCGAAGCTCCTGCTCCTCGATGAGCATACAGCCGCTCTTGATCCGAAGACTGCGGCGAAGGTATTGCAGACGACCGATATGATCGTCAACCGCGATAATCTGACCACGTTGATGATCACACATAATATGAAGGATGCAATCGCACACGGAAACCGGCTGATCATGATGATGGATGGCAATATCATTCTCGATATCCGTGGTGAAGAGAAGAAGAAGCTGACCGTTGCAGATCTGCTTCACAAGTTTGAAGAGGCAAGTGGCGAGGAATTTGCGAACGATAAGGCGATTCTTGGCTAATCTATGAATCAGTAGATATGAACGAAGAACAGGTATTGATTGCACGTTTGCAGGATTTGGCGAAGCGCGCGTACAGACAAAATATTTATACATACTCCGGATTCCTGACACCCGCGGAGCTTGCGGTGGTCTATGAGAAGCAGGCGGATTTCTCCTTTGTTGGGATGACCTGCTTCGGCGGAACGCCGGAGTGTGAACGGCAGATGGTGCAGTTTGGCTCGGAAGAATTGTTTGGGTATGCGGGCGTGTTCCCCATCTCGATTATTCTGGTAGAACCATTACTGGACAAATTCGCTGAAGATCTGAGTCATCGCGATTTTCTCGGCGCTCTTATGAATCTGGGGATTGAACGGTCTGTGCTCGGTGACATTCTGGTAAAGGATGGAAAGCGGGCATATATTTTCTGTCAGGAGAATATCGCTGCATATATTATGGAGCAACTGACAAAGATAAAACATACGAACGTGAAAACCTCTCTCGTGGAGGGTGAGATCGAGGATCTGAAGCCTGTACTTGAGGATATACACGTGATCGTCAGTGCACCGAGGTTTGATGCCATCGTTGCAGCCGTCACGAAATGCTCCCGCAACGAGACGCTGGATATATTCCGGGCGAAGAAAGTCACACGGAACGGCAGAATTGAGGAACGCAACAGTCTGGTCTTAAAAGACGGCGATAGTTTCTCGGTCCGTGGGTACGGAAAGTTCCGGTATTGCGGTGCCGGAAGTGAGACGCGAAAGGGCAGAGTGAATATTTATTTAAAGAAATATATTTAGGGGTTTCCGAATGGGAAAAGTCGTGATAAAATATGTGATAGTGAGGCTTTTGCCATGAAAAAGGGAGACAATGAGGCGAGAAGGATATGATCAGTAAGTACATTACAGAGAATGGAAAATTCAGACAGATTGATGAGTTTATGCCTGGTACATGGATCAATCTGACAGCGCCGACGCAGGACGAGAGTCTCGAGATTGCAAGAAGATATAATGTGGATCTCGCAGATATCCGGGCTGCACTGGACGATGAGGAGTCATCACGTGTGGATGTCAACGATGATTATGTTTTGATATTATTCGATATTCCTTCGGTTGAGATCCGGCACAACCAGGAGGCATATACAACCATCCCGCTGGGGGTTGTATGGACGGACGATGCAATTATCACGGTGTGTTCGGCGGAGACACCGGTGCTCAAGCATTTTATTGTCAATAATATACGAGATTTTACCACGAAGAAGCAGGTGCGTTTTACCTATCAGATTATGTACCGGACGAGCATGTTATATCAGTCGTATCTTCGGATTATTGACCGGCGCAGACTTGAGATGGAGGAACGTATGGGAGGCGCAACGGAGGATGCCGATATCGTCAACCTGCATGAGATGGAATCCAACCTGGTGTATTTTGATACATCATTGCGTGCGAACCGGATGGTCGTGGACCGTCTGACACGGTATAGCGGAATCCGGAAATTCCCGGAGGATCAGGAATTGCTGGATGATGTGATTGTCGAGAATCTGCAGGCGATAGAGATGACGCAGATCTACCGGGATATCTTAAAGGGTACACGGGAATTGATGTCAACATTCATTGATAACCGTCTGAACAACATCATGAAGCTGTTGGCTGCGATTACGATCGTCATGTCCATACCGACGATCATATCGGGATTATATGGTATGAATGTAAATGGCAACGGTATGCCGTTTTCAAAGGAACCATGGGGATTTATGATTATATGTGTGCTTACACTTGTCATCTGTATTGTAGTGACAATTGTGCTGCGAAAGAAGAAGATGTTGTGATAGCTCCAGGTTGCAGGCAGACACAGAACTATGCAGGAAGGCATGGGGATATAAGGGTTGAGATAGATTGAAAAATTTGAGATTTAAATTCGTTGTTGCAACGAGTCCGTTGTTCGTTGCCACGCATATTCCGCGTGCGAATTATATGATAAAACACAAAGAAAAATACACCGAACAGCAGCGGTATGATTTTGCGATGAAGATCGAGAATCATATGCGCAGACGCGCCCGTACCAAGACGGATGTATTTGGCAGGGAGAATCTGCCACAGGATGGCGGCTACATCATGTATGCCAACCATCAGGGGAAATACGATGCACTTGGTATCATGCTGGCACATCCGAAGCCATGTGCGATGTTGTGGGAAGAGAAATCCGCAGATCGTCTGGTGGCAAGACAGGTTTGTGGACTGGTGGAGGGAACCACGATTTCCTTTGAGGATCCGAAGCAGCAGATCGGAGCACTCAAGACGATTGCCGAGCGTGTGAAGGATGGAAAACCATATTTGATTTTCCCAGAGGGCGGTTATACGGATAATAAAAATGAGTTACAGGAATTTAAGTCCGGGTGTTTCTCGTGTTCGTTAAAATCCAAGACACCAATGGTTCCAGTTGTGATCTACGATTCGTGGAGGTCGATGGATACGAATACCTTTGAGAAGGTTCGGACACAGGTATATTTCCTGCCGCCAATTCCATATGAAGAATATGGAAAATTGCGGAAGCATGATGTATGCGAATTGGTAAAGAAGAGAATTCAGGAGAAGCTTGACGAATTAAAAGAAGCAGACCCGAGGAGATGAAAAACGTGAAGACAGGTATTGTATTAGAGGGCGGTGCGTTCCGTGGGCTTTTTACCGCGGGAGCTTTGGATTGCCTGATGGATAATCAGATATTATTTGATTATGTGGTAGGAGTATCTGCCGGCGCTGGAAACGCGGTTAATTATCTGGCAGGGCAAAAAGGTCGTACCAAATGGACGATTACCGCAAGCGGTGAAAATGCATATTATGGTGTCAAGCAGATGCGTAAAAGCAAGAAGATGCTTGATTTAGATCGTATGGTGATGGAGTTTTCGCATAAGCAGTATCCATTTGACTTTGAGAAGTTCATTGCGTCACCATCGGAGGTAGAGCTCGTAGTGACAAACTGCGAGACTGGAAAAGCCGAATATATCGCAAAGACAGAGGATGAGAAGCGCATGCTGACGGCAGTCAAGGCATCGTGTTCAGTTCCTGTGCTGTGCAATCCGGTTGAATTAGATGGATTCCATTATATGGATGGAAGTCTGGCTGATTCGATTCCGGTGAAGCGTGCATTTGAGGTTGGATGTGACCGGGTTGTCTGTATTTTGACAAGAAAGCCAGAGGAAGCACCGACAAACTATGGAAAGATCCGCGTGCTGATGCGTACCTATAAGAAGAAATATCCGGCATTTTATGATACGTTGATGCGCAGACGTGAGATGTATGCGAAGCAGTTAGACAGGATCGACCGATACGAGAAGGAAGGAAAGCTTCTCGTGTTCCGTCCGGAGTTAGACAGCATCAGCAAGTTTGAGCAGGATAAAGAAAAGCAGGAAGCATTCTATCAGAATGGATATGATCTGATGGCAGATAACCTGCAGAAGATGCAGGATTTCCTGCAGGGAAAATAATCAGCGTTTTTGGCTGTGTTTGTACCACAGATACATATACGCAACAAGCGGACTGTATTCTGGAAGCGGGATGATCCCAAGAGATTCGTATACCTCTTTGCTGTCATAATCAGTAGAATATGCAGAGATTCCGGTCAGATAGACCGGGATCTTTTTTTGTGCCGCCTGTTCGGCGAGTGCAAGTAGAGATGGATTTTTCGTATTGATCGTACCGGAGTGGTAAGCGTGGATCAACACTACGCATGCATTGTCCGGCAGATAATACTGCATACCCGGCATAGACTGGAAGAAGCATACTGGGCAGGATGTATCGAAGTGGACGGATGTTTGCCGCAGGTCGGAAAACTCCTGAAGGACAGGTGCAACTGCATCCGCATATTCGTTATATGGACGTTCGTACAAGCTATCGTCAAACGGATAATGGTTGTAGATACCGAGCGCATTGTAGATCTTCGGCGTACTTCCGGTGTTACAGTAGGCGATGCCGACGGCTGTTGGCAAAGTTGGGGAAGTGATATAATCAACGGCAGCGGTAAAGTTCGTCAGTCCATTTGCACGCGGATCATCTAAGATATAATTGCTTGACACGAGCAGGATTGGAACCTTTGCATAGGCAAAGCACATACCAAGCGCCGCGGCGGTAAAAGGAAGCGTATCCGTGCCATGCGTCACAATGATGCCGTCAATATCCTTTGTGAGCTGCTCCCGGATGCAGGAGATAAGCAGGTTCAGATGCGAACCATCCATATACTCACTC
>ERZ825670.2812-NODE-2812-length-15778-cov-8.323284_pt1 | contig 15778 bp, 14 predicted proteins | sample MGYA00519929_ERZ825670 | MGnify/ENA primary metagenome ERZ825670 (study PRJEB31778, sample SAMEA3449207) | human gut metagenome | biome: human gut; feature: human-associated habitat; material: faeces | place: United Kingdom | collected 2010/2012 ...
ACAATATTTACTTAATTACCATAAATTGTGTCTCACATCATTGTGAACCCTACATATTCAAAAAATCTTGACAACGATATTTTTTTATTATAAAATTAATATATTAGAATACATCTTTTCTAAATAAGGGGGAGTTATAATGAGAAAAAAAATATTGTCTATTATGATATTTTCAATTGTTATGTTATCTGCTTGTGGTGAAGATTTAGTTCAAAGTGCAAATAAAGAAGAAAGTGTATCTAGTCAAACTACATTAGATACTCAAAATATTTCTACAGGATATGTAGTTACTAATGGTCAAAGTTATGTTGAGTTGTATTCTAATATGGAAGCTAGTAATGTTATATCTAGAATGTATGACAATGAACCAGTAACAGTATATTCCATACAAGGAGATTGGGCAAATATATCATATGGTGGTATGGTTGGATACATTAAATTACAAAATTTATCATTTGTAGAATCTACTGTAATTGAAAATACTACTGTTCAAACTTCTGAAGAAACTTCAAAAAAGGAAACAGAGTCTAGTGCTAAAGAAGAAAAAAAATCTAGTGAAAATGTTCAATTAAATCAAAATATAGAACAAAATGTAAATATAGTTTTCCTTTGTGATAGTGATGGCTTTGAATATGCTCAACCTACTAGTTATACTTCTTATGTTTCTAGTAATGAAAATGCTTGGTGTTCTGCTGAATCTATATACATATATTCACAACCAGATACTAGTAGTCATAAACGTGAGGCAAATATGCTATATTATGGCGACGTTCTTACTATTTTAGGTTCTGTAGATGGGTGGTATTATATAGCCACTGATAGTGGTAATGGCTACGACCTTCATGGATATGTTAAACAAAAATATATTACTATAGGTGAAACTCCAGTAGCACCAGAACCAGTAGGTGCAACACATGGTTGTGTTAATGTTGAAAGTGCTAATGTTAGAAGTTCTCCTAATAAAGAAACTAATGATAATGTTCTATTTACAATATATAAAGGTGAAGAATTTGATGTTCTTGATTATGATGGCTATTGGTATAAAATAGATTACAATGGAACTATATGTTATATAAGTCATAAAATGGTAGACGTTTGGTAAAGTACTTTTATAAGAATGAATTTTTTTAAAAGTTTGTATATAAAAATGTTATTGTTATTTTTAATTTGATATCTTGACAAATAGAAAATTTTGATATATAATAAGAACATCTTAAAGATAAACACGTTGACTGAGAAAAGTAGTCTTAGATTTAATTGGGTTAGAGAAAAGTATCTAGGCTGAAAGTACTTGCGATTAATCTATTATGAAGTTCCCTCACGAGTGGTATGGCTGAACGATGCTATTTTTAGTAGGCTGTAACGTAAAATCTGCGTTAAAGATGCGGAAGTGTTGGCTTCTTTAAAATGGGTGGTAATAAATCAAGATTGCTATATAATGTCTTGACCTGTTTTAATAGGTCAAGACTTTTTATTTACTATAATATATTTTAGGAGGTTTTTTCGTGAAACAACAGTTAGAAAACATCGAAAAGGTTGCTAAACAAGAACTATCCGAGTGTAGTTCAATAAAGGCTTTAGATGATTTAAGAGTTAAATATTTGGGTAAAAAAGGCGAATTAAAAACTATATTAAATCAGATGGGCAAACTTGCTCCAAAAGAACGTAAAGAAATGGGACAGTTTGCTAATAGAGTAAAATCTGATATAGAAACTGCTTTAGCTGAAAAGTTAGAAACTTTAAAGGCTGAGGAGTTAGAAAATAAAATCAAAGCCGAGGAAATAGATATAACTCTACCTGGTAAAAAGATTGAAGTAGGTAAACTTCACCCACTAACTACCGTTATGAATGAAATTAAAGATATCTTTTTAGGTATGGGATTTTCTATTGCAGATGGTCCAGAAGTTGAGTACGATTACTACAACTTTGAGGCTCTAAACTTACCTCCAGACCACCCTGCTAGAGATACTCAAGATACTTTCTATATTACTGATAATATCTTACTTAGAACACAAACATCATCAGTACAAGTACACGTTATGGAAAATAAGAAACCACCTATTAGAATAATATCCCCTGGTAGAGTGTACCGTTCCGATGCCGTAGATGCTACACATTCACCACTATTCCATCAAATTGAGGGCTTAGTTGTGGACAAGGGCATAACTATGGGCGATTTAAAAGGTACTCTTGAAACTCTTATGAAGCGTCTATATGGTGACGACTGTAAGATTCGTCTAAGACCTCATCACTTCCCATTTACAGAGCCATCTGCTGAAGTAGATGTTATGTGTTTTAACTGTCACGGTCAAGGTTGCAGAGTTTGTAAAAATGAGGGATATATCGAGTTGTTAGGTGCTGGTATGGTTCACCCTAAGGTATTGGAGAATTGTGGTATCGATAGTAGCGTATATTCGGGATTTGCTTTTGGTTTAGGTCTTGAACGTGTGGTTATGCGTAGATATAATATCAACGATATGCGTATGCTTTACGAAAATGATATGCGTTTCTTAAAACAATTCTAATAAGGAGGATTTTTTATCATGAATTTATCAATGAAGTGGCTATCCGACTTTGTAGACCTTGGCAATAGAACTACTAAAGATTTCGTTAATGGCATGACTTTAAGTGGTTCTAAGGTTGAATGTTATGAAGTTGAGGGTGCAGATATAACTAATGTAGTAGTAGGCAAAATCTTAGAAAAAAATCAACATGAAAACGCAGAACGTCTATTTGTGTGTAGGGTGGATATCGGCAAAGATGAACCTATTCAAATAGTAACTAACGCTAAGAACGTTCAAGTTGGCGATTTAGTCCCAGTTGCTCTTGATGGTGCTACTGTTTTCGATGAGGGCAAACCTTTAAAAATCAAAAAGGGCAAGGTTAGAGGCGTAGTAAGTGTGGGTATGTTCTGTGGTTTAGATACCCTAAAACTAACTACTCACGATTTCCCTTATGCTGATAAAGAGGGCGTTTTGGTAATCAAGGAAGATTGTCAAGTTGGTGATGACATTCACTCAGCACTTGGATTAAATGATACTTCTGTAGAGTTTGAAATTACTTCCAACCGTCCAGATTGCTTATCTGTTATAGGTTTAGCTCGTGAAACTTCTGCAACTTTTGATATTCCTTTTAACGTTCCAAAACCTACTTTCAAGGGTGTTGATGGAAATATTACAGATGATTTAAAGGTATCTGTAATAAATAAAGATATCTGTAAAAGATATTGTGCTGGTATAGTTAAAAACGTTAAGATAGAACCATCTCCACGTTGGTTAAGAGAAAGACTTCGTGCAAGTGGAATAAGACCTATCAACAACTTTGTAGATATCACTAACTATGTAATGTTGGAATATGGTCAACCTATGCACGCATTCGATTTCAAATACGTTGAGGGTGGAGAAATAAACATTAGAAACGCTCAAGATGGCGAAAAGATTGTAACTCTTGATGGTGTTGAAAGAACTCTAACAAGTAGTATGTTAGTAATCGCAGATAGCAAGAAACCTATCGCAGTAGCTGGTGTTATGGGTGGCGAATATAGTGGTATCATGGACGGTACTGTTACAGATTTACCTCTAACTGAAACTGTAGTGTTTGAAAGTGCAGTATTTGACCCTATATCTGTTAGACGTACTGCTAAGGCTCTTGGTATGAGAACAGACTCCTCTGCACGTTTTGAAAAAGGTCTTGACCAACAGGCTACCATGAAGGCTCTAAAGAGAGCGTTCCAACTAGTTGAAGAACTCGGTGCAGGTGAGGTAGTAAGTACTACTATCGATATCGACAATACAGATAAAACTCCTAATACCGTTGAATTTTCATCTGAATGGATTAATAACTTCTTAGGCACAGACATCTCTGAATGTGATATGATTAAGTATCTAAACTCACTAGGATTTGAAGTTAAAGATGGTTTAGTATACGCTCCAACCTTTAGAGTAGATATCGAACGTCCTTGTGATATAGCAGAGGAAGTTGCTCGTATATATGGATACAATAATATTAAATCCACAAACTTTAAGGGTGTAGCAGATGCTCAACTTACAGCAAGTCAAAAGTTTGAGAATAGCATAGCTAATACTATGGTATCCACTGGTTGTTATGAGATAGCTACTTTTTCATTTATCAGTCCAAAGTATTTCGATAAGATACATCTACCACAAGATAGCAAGTTAAGAAATACTGTAACTATAACCAATCCACTAGGTGAAGATACTTCCGTTATGAGAACTACTATAGTACCATCTATGATGGAAATACTATCTAAGAACTATAACAATAGAAACGCATCTGCAAAACTATTCGAGGTTGGTAATGAGTACATTCCAACTGAAAAGGATAAACTTCCTATTGAACCAAAGCGTCTAGCTATTGGTATGTACGGTAATGGTTGCGACTTCTTTGAACTTAAAGGTACTGTAGAGGTTCTTTTAGATACTATAGGCATTAAAGATGTAGAATATTCACGTCCTACAGAAGATTGCCCATTTGATGAAGTATCTGCGTTCCACCCAACTAGAACTGCAATAGTAAAGTCTGGTGATGTAGCTATAGGTATCATAGGTGAGATACACCCAAGTGTATCTGCTGAGTATGGTATCGATACTAAGGTATACGTTGGTAAGTTCCTAGTTCCTGAAATGATGGAGTTAGCTATAACTGAAAAGAATTACAAACCATTACCAAAATATCCTGCAAGTACTAGAGATATTAGTCTAGTTTGTGATAAATCTCTACCTGCTGGAGATATTCAAAAGGCTATTATCGATGCTGTTGGTAAAACTCTTGAAACTGTAACCCTATTTGATATCTTTACTGATGAAACTAAGATTGGTGAAGGTAAAAAGAGTCTATCTTACTCAATAGTAATGCGTTCAGCTGAGGGAACTCTTACAGATGAACAAGTTGAGGCATCTATGAAACGTGTATTGAAATCTTTATCCAAGATTGGTGCAGAACTTAGAATGTAGTTAATATTAATATTTGACAAAATCCCCTAATGATAATATAATCATTAGGGGAGGTTTTTATATAATGAATAAGTACATATATCATAGTTATAAAGATTTAAAAAGAACTCATATACCTGCATTGAAATCTTTTGTAAAGTGGACTTTGATATCTATATTGATAGGTGTAGTAGTAGGTTTAATAGGTTCAGCATTTAACTATAGTATTAAAGAAGTAAGTAGCATAAGAGAAAGATATCCAATAATAATAATGTTCATGGCGTTTGGTGGAGTTGCTATAACTTGGATATATCAAATATTGGGATTGCCTCATGATAGAGGTACTAATATGGTTCTTACTGCCGTCCGTGATGGTAAAAATTTAACTCTAAAGAATATGGTGTGTATATTTGTAGGAACTGTCATAACGCATCTATTTGGAGGTTCATCTGGACGTGAGGGTGCAGGCTTACAGATTGGTGGAAGTATAGCATCTAGTATAGGAACGGCGTTTAAAATGAATAAATCCGATGAGCGTATAATAACCATGTGTGGCATGAGTGCAGGATTTTCAGCGTTGTTTGGAACTCCAGTTACGGCAGGTTTCTTTGCTATGGAAGTAATTAGTATAGGAATATTACACTATTCGGCGATAGTTCCGTGCATGATAGCATCTACTATTAGTATGTTAATATCGTCTAAACTTGGTGGAGAACGTGTATTCTATGATGTTATATTTCCGAACGTATCGGCTGTACCGATGTTGCAAACTTTAGGATTATCTTTTATGTGTGCGTTTGTTAGTATACTATTTTGCATAGCAATGCACGAAATTCTAGCCTTGTATAGAAAATATTTAGTAAATCACTACGCAAGAGCCATAGTAGGAGGTATATTGGTAAGTCTATTAACCATAGTAGTAGGTACTACCGACTACAATGGTACAGGTATGAATATAATATCTAGATGTTTTACTCAAGATGTTCCATTTTATATGTTTATAGTCAAGATAATCTTTACCGCCGTAACGTTGTGTGCAGGATACAAAGGTGGCGAAATAGTTCCAACGTTCTTTGTAGGAGCTACATTTGGAAACTTTTTCGGTTCGTTGTTGGGTATGAGTAACTCTTTTGGTTCGGCAATAGGCTTGATTGCCGTATTTTGTGGAGTTACTAACTGTCCATTGACATCAATGTTTTTATCTGTTGAGATTTTTGGAAGTCAAGGCATAGTATACTTTGGAATAGCTTGTGCAGTATCTTACTTGTTATCGGGATATACTGGCTTGTATAACGCTCAAAAGATAGTATACTCTAAAGTAGTTCCAAAGTTTATAGATAAGAAAGCTAATCAATAATGTTTCTTAAATGCAATTAAATTGATATTATCTCCTTCATGTGATATACTAAACTTAGTATATATCGAAAGGAGATTTTTTTTATGAATACATCTACAGCGATACTTTTATTGATAATAGTAGTTATAATAGTATTAGCTATTAAACCTAGTATAAAGCATCTAAAAGGTCAAGGAGGTTGTTGTGGTGGCGATGATACTCCTAAACCTAAAAAGAAAAAGTTAGACGCTCCTATAGTTGCAACTAAGATTATATCCATTGATGGTATGCACTGCGATAACTGTAAAAATAGAGTAGAAAAAGCTATCAACTCACTAGATGGTGCAGTGGCTAAGGTGAACCTATCCAAAAAGATTGCTACCATATCTATGAGTACTATAATTGATGATGATACTTTAAAATCGGTTATTGAAAATTTGGACTTTAAAGTTACAGATATAAAGTCTGTTTAATTTCAGATTTTTGCTAATAGTTCGACTAAAAAACATTTGACTTTTAATCTGTATATGTTATAATTATAATACACAACTTAGAAAGGAAGTTTTTTAGTGAGAGTAGAGTTTACTAAAGAAATGCGTAAAGACTATCTAATATTAGCACCTAATATGTTAGGCATTCACTTTGAATTGCTGAAACAAGTATTTTTAATAAATGGTTATAATTTTGATATACTCCTAAATGATGGACCTAATGTGGTAAATGCTGGTTTGGAACACGTTCACAATGATACTTGTTATCCTGCATTATTAGTAATAGGTCAATTAATAGATGCTTTAAATAGTGGTAAGTATGATGTCAATAAGGTTGCTTTAATGGTTCCTCAAACTGGAGGTGGTTGTAGAGCATCTAACTATATACATCTGCTTAGAAAGGCTCTTGAAAAGGCTGGATATTCTCAAGTACCTGTAATATCCTTGAACCTATCGGGACTTGAAAAAAATAGTGGCTTTAAGTTGACTTTTACCATGATTATGCAAGCTATGATGACTCTAGCTTATGGCGATTTAATGATGTGTTTAGATAATCAAATTAAGCCTTATGAGATAGAAGTAGGTTCTAGTAGAAAAGTTATCGATAAGTGGGTTCCCGAACTTGCAAATCAATTTAAGAATGGTAAAGGGTTCTCAAAGGGCGACTTTGCTAAAAATACTAAACTTATGGTTCAAGACTTCGCTAAGATTAAGTTAGATAAGACTATCAAAAAGACTAAAGTTGGCATAGTTGGAGAGATATATGCTAAGTATTCTAAATTAGCGAATAACCACCTAGAGGAGTTCTTGTTTAGTCAAGGTTGCGAAGTTAATGTACCTGGAATAGTTCCGTTTATGCTATTTAAGATAGATAATCGTCGTGATGATGTTATATTATACGATGGAAATAAACTTAAAAAGGCAGTGGCAACTATTCTTTTTGATTATGTTGAAAGCGTTGAAACTATTATGATAAAATCTATTGAAGATGCTAAGTGTTTCAACTTACCTACTTCGTATAAGCACATTAGAAGTCTTGTAGATGGCGTTATCGGTTATGGTAATAAGATGGGTGAAGGTTGGTTCTTAGTCGCTGAAATGATGGAACTCGCTGAAAGTGGATACGGTAATATAGTATGTTGTCAACCGTTTGGTTGTTTACCAAATCATATAGTGGGCAAGGGAATGACTAGAACTATTAAGAAGATATATCCAAATGCGAACATAGTTCCTATAGACTATGACCCTGGAGCTACTAAAGTAAATCAAGAAAATAGAATTAAACTAATGTTATCTAATGCGAACTACGGAAATAATTAGATATATAAAAGGGATATCTAAAGTTTAGATATCCCTTTTAATCTATGTAGTAGATGTTTCTTCTATGGTTTCTGTTGTAGAAGTATCTTGAGTGTTAGTATTATCTTCAAGATTTTGTATAGTAGTAACATCGGAGAAAGTTATTATTAAGTTTAAATTTTTCATTTCGAACATAGCAATATCGCCAGAGTCCTCTTTTAGAGTTAGTACATAGTCGCCACAATCGGTAGAACCCTTGAACGTTAGAAATCCCTCACTAGAGGAGCACTCTTTTTGTTCAGCACTAGCGATTTCGTCGACAGCGTTAGCAAGACATAAAAGCATCGAATTTATTGGAACGGCATTTTTAGGCATGGAAAATGATAATCCTTTATATGATGCCTCAGAGTTTACACCATCGAACGTTAGCATAACTCCCGATAGCGTGGTAGGTTCGGAAAATTCGATTTCCCAACTTTCAGGGGCATATCGTGATAGTGTTCCGATAGCGTTTAAATCATCGGCAGTTATATTTGCCATGCAAGTGAACGGTTTAGAAAATATATCTTTAGTAGATACCGTTTCATTAGAACTCTTAGCACAAGATGTCAATAACAACAACGTTAAAGAAGTCAAAATACATACACACTTTTTCATAGAAAAATATCTCCCTAAGAATAGATTTTATTATTTATACTGCCTTTTAAGTTACTACTTATTATCTATAGATTTAATTACATTTGGAATTTCATTGATTACATCTGTAGGTAGCATGGAGTACACTGATAACTTCTTAGCACAATTTAAGCCACTTTGAGAATGTATGTATACAGAAAGTTTACAAGCATCTATTAAAGGAACTCCTTGTGCTACAAATGATGACACTATACCTGCAAGGACATCACCACTACCACCCTTTGACATTCCAGAGTTTGCTACTGTATCGATAAATGTATGTTGTCCATCGGTTACTATGGTATTAGCACCTTTTAGAATTACAACACAATTATACTGTTTAGCGAACTTAGTGGCCACATCTAAACGGTTAGATTGAACTTCATTTATCGATAGTTTAGTAAGTCTAGCCATTTCCAAGGGGTGTGGAGTAAGTATCACTTGTTTATTTTTAATAATATCTATGCAGTTGGATAGTATATTTATACCATCGGCATCTATAATTAAAGGACACTCTGCGTTATTTACGACATATTTAAACAGTTCAACAGATTTTTCACAAGTTCCAATACCACAACCTATTAAAACTCCAGTAGATTTTTGTAGTTCTTTAGATATATCATCAAAATTTCTATTTAGATATATAGGTTCGGGCATGGATATAGGTAGTAAGTCATGATTTTCAGTGCATATAGTGAGTAATCCCACGCCACAACGCAACGCCGATTTACTAGCCATGATACACGCTCCGACCATATTCTTAGAACCCGTTATGTGAAGTAATCTACCAAACGAACCTTTATGTCCATAGTCCGAACGCTTTGGAAGTTCTATATTCGATAAGTCTAACATTTCTATGCTATTTTCAATACAAGATATATAATGTTCATATGTGATACTTATATCAGCAATGCTTATGTTACCACAGAATGATTTAGCATCTTTGAATATCATGCCTAACTTTTTGAACGCAAAAGTTAAAGTTTCGTTAGCTTTAAGAGTTCCTGTAGATACTCTACCAGAGGTGCAATCTACACCACTAGGAATATCTACTGCAAGGACATAAGCGTTATGTGGAGTTTTTAAGATATCTTGAATATCGTTAGAAATTTCTCCATGGAAACCAGTACCAAAGATACCATCACATATTAGAGTAGCATCTTGCATATTAGATTTTATACCATTATAATCGCTAATGATTGATATATTATTATCCATAGCATTAAACATCTTTTTAGATAGTTCAGTTTTAGGCAATCCACATAGAAGTGCTATAGTTATTCTATTGTAAGAATATTTTTCTAATAATATTTTACTAGCCACAAAGCAATCACCAGCGTTGTTACCGTTGCCACATAAGAACAATATTCTATCACTAGAGGTAGTCTTTTTAGATATCTCATCAGCTAAGATATTACCAGCATTTAGCATTAACTGTTCGTAAGATATTCCATTGTGGTCAGCAGTAGCCTCAAGAAGTTTCATCTGTTTAGGTGTAACAATTTTCATAGAGAAATCTCCTTAACTATTTTTTTTCAATCTAAGACCGTTTTTTAAATGAGGATTGATACACTCTCTAAATTGACTATTTGGAGTGAAAATCAATCTAGTTTTGCCATAGGCATCATTATCGAAGTCAGCATACCAATCGTCTACGCCAGTGTTTTCTGATGCTAATACTAAAGTTAGATTGTCGTCATCTTGAACGTCATCGGTGAGTGGACCATATGCAGTAAAATCAGAAACTTTTACAGTAATCAATCTAGTACGTTTGCTTTTAGCGACAATCTTATCGATATCTATTTCACCATTAGTGATAATGTACTCATATTCTACATACTGTTTAGTGCCTAAGAAGTATCCAAGCCAAGCGATGCCACCAGCCAATACAAGACCAAATCCACCTAGCCAAGTGGGAAGTGTAAGAATTATAGTAATAAAAGCTAATATTATAGCCACAGCATAAATCAAAAATTTTTTAGCGTTATCCTTGCTACTAGGATATTTATATACTAACTGTTCAGCAAAGGTATCCATAATAAAAATTTCTCCAATCCATATAATTTTTAGTACTATAATTATATATCGTTTTAGATAGTTTGTCAAATTGTTTTAATTTCAAAAAAAATTAGAAAAAACATCTTGACAAATGAAAAATAAGGGTATATAATATGTAATTGTGTGGTACTTTTATGCCTACACATATATTTTCTAAGAAGGAGGAAAAATAATGCCTACTTTTAACCAATTAGTTCGTAAGGGTAGAGACGTTCTTGTTGATAAGTCAACTGCACCTGCACTACAAAAGGGTTACAACTCTAAGAAGAAGGTTCAAATCGACCAAAGCTCTCCACAAAAGAGAGGTGTGTGTACTGCAGTAAGAACTGCAACTCCTAAGAAGCCTAACTCAGCTATGAGAAAGATTGCCAGAGTTAAGCTAACTAACGGTCAAGAAGTTACTGCTTATATCCCAGGTATTGGTCACAACCTACAAGAGCACTCTGTAGTATTAATCAGAGGCGGAAGAGTTAAGGACCTCCCTGGTGTACGTTATCACATTATTAGAGGTACTCTTGATGCTCAAGGTGTTGCTAAGAGAATGCAAGCTCGTTCTAAGTACGGTGCTAAGAGACCTAAGGCTGGTAAGTAATTCTTAAATGTATTAACTAATATTCAACTTAAAAGTATATAATATTTAAATGTTTACGGGAATATGTTCCTTATTTTGTAGTTGCAAATATTTATCGAAAGGAACATAAAGTTATGTTAAAAAAAGTATTATCAATTATTTTAAGTGCAAGTTGTTTATTAGCAACTGCATCTTCATTAAGCGTTTCAGCTGATGAAACTATTGGAGATAGTAATACAAATGCTCAAGTGTTTGTTTTAAACGAGGAAGATAATGGTCAACCACCTATTTATTATGGTGATAATGATGTTGCGCCATATTCTAATACACCACCATCTAGTAGTAGCGTTTATTATTTAAGTGCTGGTGCTTATAATGGCTGGATAGAAGAATTTACAGCAAGAGTATTCACCAATGTAATGTTTACTCGTGCAACACAAATTCAAGTTATTCTTGGTGGTGGAGTAGATATGCAACATTATTTATCTAATTATGTAGGTGCAAAAGTTTCTATTGTGCTTTATAATGAAAATGGTAAGGTTATTCAAACTGAAACTTCTGTTTCACCAACAACACAAATCACAAGATATTTTTATAATTTAGATAGAAATAGTAAGTATTATTTCGCAGTTGTAAAAACTTATGATGGTGTTACTTTAAATGATGTATCTTTAACTATAACTAATTGGGAATAGTTAGTTGATGAAAGTTTGTTTTAAAGTATTATACCTTATATATTTTATAGTTTTGATTTCGTTAGTCACTTGTAAGATAGTAAGCATTTGTTTTGATGGTATTAATGGTATCTATTATGTTATAAATGATTTAAAGTGGGTAATAGAAGATATAAAACAAAATCGTGAATTTGGTTATTGGAACTATAATCTTAAACCTTTTGAGGCTTATTCTTATTGGTTTTCATTGGGAATAACTAAAGGTTTGATATTGAACTTATTAGGTAATATAGTTGCATTTATGCCTATGGGGCTTTTTGAAATGGCTCTTTCAAAACATAAAAAGTTATGGAAAGTTGTTTTAAAATGCTTTATAGTAGTTACTTGTTTGGAACTGTTTCAATTTTTATCTTGTTTAGGCTATCTTGATATTGACGATATAACTATGAATACGTTTGGTTGTTTATTAGGTTGTTTAAGTTATTATTTATTAGTGTCTATTCGCCGAAAGGCAAAAAACTTTTTTACTAAAATTTAAATTTTTTGAAAATAGGATACATCTCCACAAAGATGCTAAGTGGAAGATTTTATATAGATTTAAAATCCTCTACTTTGGTCTTTAACGTGCGTTCGGAATGTAACGCACTCCGAACGGGCGAGTACCTATGAATTCATATCATTACTAATGAAGGAGGGAAGCGAAAATGCCAAGAAGAGGTAATATCGCTAAGCGTGATGTTCTCCAAGACCCAGTTTACAATTCTAAGTTAGTTACTAGATTAATAAATAACGTTATGTTAGATGGTAAAAAGGGTGTTGCGCAGAAGATTGTTTATGGTGCATTTGAAATCGTTGCTGAAAAGACAGGTAGAGAAGCACTAGAAGTCTTTGAAGAGGCTATGGAAAATATTATGCCAGTTCTAGAAGTTAAGGCTCGTAGAATGGGTGGTGCAACTTACCAAGTTCCTATGGAAGTTCGTCCAGAAAGAAGACAAACTCTTGGTCTAAGATGGATTACTAAGTATTCCAGAGCTAGAAACGAAAAGAGTATGCAAGAAAGACTTGCTGGTGAAATTTTAGACGCTCTTAACAAAACTGGTGGTGCTTACAAGAAGTGTGAAGATACTCACAAGATGGCTGAAGCTAACAAGGCTTTTGCTCACTACAGATGGTAGTCCACTGATTTTATTAGGATAAGGAGATTATATTTATGCCAAGAAAGTGTTCTCTTGAAAATACAAGAAATATCGGTATAATGGCTCATATCGATGCAGGTAAGACTACTACTACTGAAAGAATTTTATTCTATACTGGTGTAAACCACAAGATAGGTGAAACTCATGACGGTAGTGCTACTATGGACTGGATGGCACAAGAACAAGAAAGAGGTATTACAATTACTTCTGCTGCCACTACTGCATTTTGGGCTAACCATAGAATTAATATCATCGACACACCTGGTCACGTTGACTTTACTGTTGAAGTACAACGTTCTTTAAGAGTACTTGATGGTTCTGTTACTGTATTCTGTGCTAAGGGTGGCGTTGAACCACAATCTGAAACAGTTTGGAGACAAGCTGATGAGTATGGCGTTCCTAGAATGGCATACGTTAATAAAATGGACATCATGGGTGCTAACTTCTACCGTGTTGTAGATATGATGCATGAAAGACTAAAATGTAACGCTGTTCCTATTCAACTTCCTATAGGTTCTGAGGATACTTTTAAGGGTATTATCGACCTTGTTGAAATGAAAGCATACATCTACTATGATGACCTTGGAAAAGATATCCGTGTTGAAGATATCCCAGCTGATATGGTTGACAAGGCTCAAGAGTATCATGATGCTTTAATCGAACACGTTGCTGAAACTGATGATAACCTAATGGAAAAGTTCTTTGCTGGTGAAGAACTTTCTATAGATGAAATAAAGGTCGCTATTAGAAAGGCTACTATTGCTAACACTATGGTTCCTGTAACTTGTGGTACTTCTTATAGAAATAAGGGTGTTCAAAAGTTACTAGATGCTATCGTTGATTATATGCCATCTCCTTTAGATGTTCCATCTATTAAGGGTGTAAATCCAGATACTGGCGAGGAAGTTGAAAAGCATTCCTCCGATACTGAACCTTTTGCAGCTCTAGCTTTTAAGATTGCTACTGACCCATTCGTAGGTAAGTTATGTTTCTTCCGTGTATACTCTGGTATTGTTAATGCAGGTTCTACTGTTCTTAACGCTACTAAGGATAGCAAGGAAAGACTTGGACGTATCCTACAAATGCACGCTAACCACAGAGAAGATATTGAAACTGTTTACGCAGGTGATATCGCTGCAGCAGTAGGTCTTAAGAATACTACTACTGGTGATACTCTTTGTGATGAAAAACACCCAGTTATCTTAGAGTCTATGGAGTTCCCTGAACCAGTTATCCAACTAGCTATCGAACCTAGAACTAAGGCTGGTCAAGAAAAGATGGGCTTAGCTCTTGCTAAACTTGCTGAAGAAGACCCTACTTTCAAGACTTGGACTGATGAAGAAACTGGTCAAACTATCATCGCTGGTATGGGTGAGTTACACCTAGATATCATTGTTGATAGACTTCTCCGTGAATTTAAGGTTGAAGCTAACGTTGGTACTCCACAAGTTTCTTACAAGGAAACTATTAGAAAATCCGTTGAAGTTGACAAGAAGTACGCTAGACAATCTGGTGGTAAAGGTCAATACGGTCACGTTAAGATTAGAGTTACTCCTAACGAAAGCGGTAAGGGTTACGAATTTAAGAACAGCGTAGTTGGTGGTGCTATTCCTAAGGAATACATTCCAGCCGTTGATAAGGGTATTCAAGGTGCTATGAAGTCTGGTGTAGTTGCTGGATATCAAGTAGTTGACGTTTGCGTAGAACTATATGATGGTTCTTACCACGAAGTTGACTCTTCTGAAATGGCATTCCAAATTGCTGGTTCTATGGCATTCAAGGAAGCTATGGAAAAGGCTGACCCAGTTCTAATGGAACCTATCATGAAGGTTGCAGTTATCGTTCCTGATGAGTACACTGGTACTGTTATCGGTGGTTTAAGTGCTAAGCGTGGACAGATTCAAGGTCAAGAAAATAGAACTGGTGCTGTTCAAGTTGATGCTCTTGTTCCACTTTCTGAAATGTTCGGTTATACTAACGACTTACGTTCTAGTACTCAAGGTCGTGGTCAATTCGTAATGGAACCTCATAGCTACTTAGAAGTTCCTAAGAACATCGCAGAAAAGATTACTAACGACAGAAAGAAAAAAGGCTAATATATATTAGTTTTATGTTAAAAAATATCATGCTAAGGGTTCTTTGCCCTTAGTTATGATTATTATATGTTTTTTTAAGTTTTTCAAATTTTTTTTTAAAAAGGGTTGAAATTCTTAATCTTATCTGTTATAATATGTTTATACAATATTGCAGATAAGCTATATTAATTTGATATTATAGGAGGAAATTCCAATGGCAAAGGCTAAATTCGAAAGAACTAAACCACACGTAAATATCGGTACTATTGGTCACGTTGACCACGGTAAGACTACTCTTACTGCAGCTATTACTAAGACTCTTGCATTACAAGGTCTAGCTGAAAAGAAGGATTATGCTAACATCGACTCTGCTCCAGAAGAAAGAGAAAGAGGTATTACTATTAATACTGCTCACGTTGAGTACGAAACTAAGAAGCGTCACTATGCTCAC
>ERZ825670.2821-NODE-2821-length-15729-cov-23.713475_pt1 | contig 15729 bp, 16 predicted proteins | sample MGYA00519929_ERZ825670 | MGnify/ENA primary metagenome ERZ825670 (study PRJEB31778, sample SAMEA3449207) | human gut metagenome | biome: human gut; feature: human-associated habitat; material: faeces | place: United Kingdom | collected 2010/2012 ...
TTTTACATTATTCTTTTAAGAGAAGAAAATTCTTGTTTTGCTAAATACGCTTTCTATCTTGCTATAATTATTGACAATTATTTACAGGAGAATAAAAGTATATCTAAAAGGAACTATTACAAATTAGAAAAAGAGTGTTATCAAGATTATAATTTCAATTCAAAATATTGTTATTCAATAACAATAACAAGAGAGCTATTAAAGGAATGTATGAATTTTTCTAATTATTTAAATATTTAAATAATTAAATAATCATCTAAAACCAGTTTAGATAATTCTTCTAAACTGGTTTTATTTTTCATTTAGTGGCCTAATGCTATAACCTAATAATTCATGTACAATCATGCTTACTTAAAAATTAATTTACCACAACAAGTATTATTTATTAAATATCAAAAAACTATATTATTCTTTCTAAATTTGTGATATACTATTGTTAGAAATTTAAGAAAGGAGTTGATAAGTAGTATGGCTGATGTAAAACAACGAATGCTAGATATTGTGGATTCTGTTCCAAAAGATTTTTTTGATGGCTTAAAACCAACTGAGATGGTATTTAAACTTATGGTTGAATACATAGACAGATATGGTGAAGATGAAACAACTATCATTCCCGGAACAAACAAGCATTTAAATAGAGAAACTATAAGAGAATTACTTGAAGACAAAAATTTAAATTGAAGGAGGTTATATAAATGGATTTTATAAAAAAAACTTTAAATCAAGTTAATCTACAGGAAAACACTCTATACGACTTTATATACAACTTAGTTTTCTTCATGTCTCTAAAAGAAAGTGAAGATGATATAAAAAATGGTAAAGTTATGACTATTGAAGAAACGAAAGAGAGGTTGATGCAAGAATATGAACATCTCCATCTCCAATAAAGCTTATAATAATATGCAAAATATTACAAAATTTACAGCAAAAATTTCCACTAATTATTCAAATAGAGTTATGCTTGATATATATGATACAATTGATTCTATTAAAGATACTCCATATATTGGAAGGTATGTTCCCGAACTCTCGGACAAGCATTATCGAGAACGAATTTGTGGAAATTATAGAATAATTTATTTTATTTCAGAAAAACATAATACTATTTTTATCAGATACATAATTAGTGGAAAACAAAATTCTTATTTGTTTTTTGAAGTTCACAAAAAGGAACTATTTGAATTTTTTAATCAATTATCTAATTAAATTCTTATTTGATATATTCAAAAAAAATCCCATATAATATTATTTTTTATTTTCTTTTAACTTATTATAATAATTTTTTAATATTTTTTTAGTTTCTTCAATATCTTCAGATTTATTCACTTCATCTCGTATTTTACTACTACCATTTAATCCTTTTAAATACCATGCAATGTGTTTTCTTAATTTTAAGTTGGATTGTTTTTTATCATCAATTTCTAATTGATATTCTATATGCTTATATATTACATTAAATAATTCTTCAAGAGAAGGTATATAATCATTTTCTTCTAAAATACTTTTAAATACCCACGGATTTCCTTGTGCACCTCTTGCAACCATTATTCCATCGCAACCAGTATATTCAAACATTCTTTTTGCTGTCTCACAATTTATTATATCTCCATTTCCAATAACTGGTATTTTAACACTTTCTTTAACTTTTCGTATTATATCTAAATCAGCTTGTCCTGCGTAGTACTGTTCTCTTGTTCTTCCATGAATAGTTACGAAAGCTACTCCATTATCATTACATATTTTTGCAACATCCACTGCCGTTATTCTTTCTTCATTAAATCCTTTTCTTGTTTTTACTGTTATTGGTTTAGTTGATACTTTTACAGCTTCTTTTACAATACTTTCTACGTTTTTTAAATCTAAAAGAAGCCCTGCCCCATCCCCATTTTTTACAAGCTTAGGAGCAGGACAGCCCATATTTATATCAATGATATCAATGCTTTCATCTTCATTTAACTTTTTTATAGTATCAGATATAACTGTTTTATTACTTCCAAATATCTGCACTGCAGATGGTCTTTCATATCCTGGTATTTTGAGTAATTTTTCAGTTTTATTACTTCCAAACTCCATTGCTTTACTACTGGCCATTTCGGTAAATGTAAGTGCAGGTGATGATACATCTCTTACAATTTTTCTAAAAGCTATATCTGTAACTCCAGCCATTGGTGCTAAAAACACATTATTTTTTAATTTAATATTTCCTACATCTAATTTCTTTATATAACTCATTTTTCTCCTTAATTGTTGAAATATACTTTACCTCTATACTTAAAACCTTTTAAATAATATACATTATTTGTATTTTCAGTAACTAAAAATACATCTTTATTTTCAACATTTCCTCTTCCTTTTTTTATATTATAATCATTTAATTTTGAAATATCAACCAGATAAAATTTATTCGCCAAATCTCCATTTTCTTTTACTTGATTTAAAAAATCTTGACCAAGCGAGTTTATGGCAATAACCTCATTTGTTACTGGCAAAGTTCCATTATCTGTAACATATATATTTACTTCATCTGATACTCTATCGATATTAGATTTATATTCTTCAAAATTAGCAGAAGTTATTGCAGAACTTCCGATAACTGAAACAGAAGAAACAAGTATTAGCATAATACTTATAGCTATAACAACTGTTGATAAACTTAATCCTTTTTTCATTATTTTCCACCTACTTTAAACTACATATATATTCAAATATTTGATTAAAATTTGACATGTTAATAACATGATCATACTCTTCTTTACTATTCGTTAGTCTAATTGTCGTTATGCCACTTTGTGATATTTTCATACAATTGTTTAGTTGATCATCTATAAACACATCAATGCCAAGTTCCTTACATACCTTTACTTTATTAGTTGCTCCTACAATAAGTTTATCGTATACAATCCCATTTTTATCAAGCCATGTTTTAGCTCTTTCATATGGCATATCATCGTGTTTATCCGTTCTTGCAGTGACAATATATATATTATTACCATTATCTTTCAATTTTTTCAGTACATCAACAACCCCTGGTCTTGGAAGAGCTTTATCAACAATTTCAATTCTTTCATTTCTAAAAAAACTTTCCAACTGTTCATTATTCCATCCAAATAAATCTGTATAAAAAGCTGCCATATTTGTAAATCCATCAAATTTTACGGGGCTTTTATCTTTAAAATTTGGATTTATTTTTTTTGTATATTTATTTGCTATGTCAAATAGGTCTTTTTCTATATCAGTAAGCGTGTTATCTATATCTATACCAATATTCATGAACTCCTCCTAATTTAATATAATACTATATTATTATACATTAATACTATAAATAAATCTAGATATATTTAAAATTTTATTTATATTTTTGGAGTAAATTTTTTATTAATTTGAATATTTAGAAAAAAAAATTAGAGATGGATTTTTAAATCTCCATCTCTATTTTTTATATATTATTTTTGTTTTACAGATCTTCTTTTAGTTACTACTAATGTAGTTACAGCTCCTAGCATTAATACTGATACTAGTACGAATGTAACATCTCCTGTTTTTGGTGATGTTGCTTCTTGTGTTGCTGCCCCATTTGTTGTTCCATCTTCAGCTTTATTTGATATTACTTCTTTTGCAGGTATATTTATTTCTATACTATCTTCAAATTCCTCATCATATTCTGTTGTTAATGTTGCAGTTATTACAACTTTTCCATCTTTTAGTGCTGTAACATTACCGTTTTCATCTACTGTTGCTATCGCTTCATCTGAAGAACTATATTTTATTGTATAAGCATCTGTACAATTTTCTGGATTTACAACAGTTACTAATTTTTGAGTATTTCCGATATTTAAAACTTCTCCTTCTTCTTGAAGTAGTTTAAAATCGCCAACATGGTTTTCTATAACTGTTACTTCTCTTTCTGCTTTTATATTTCCTATTTTTGCTGTTATTTTCGTTGTTCCTTCTTTTAATGCTACAAAATTTCCTTCTTGATCAATAGTTCCAACATCTGTATTTGAAGAACTCCATTCTACTGTTTTATTTTCATCTGTTGTATTTTCTGGAGTATATGTTGCTGAAAATTTGAATTCATCTCCTCTTGTAAATTCATCATCTAATTCATTTATTACTACTGAATTTATATGTATTTCTTTTACATTTATTTTTACTGATGTTTCATTTGTTCCTACAGTTGCAGTTATTGTTGCTTCTCCTTCTTTTAATGCTGTAACTTTTCCATCATTATCTACTCTTGCTACTTCTTCATTATTTGTTTTCCATACTACGCCTTTATCGTCTGTTGTATTTTCTGGATTTATTGTTACACTTAGATTTTTTGTTTGATTTTTTATCATTTCAAACTCTTGATCTCCATCTATTGCTATTGAATTTATATGTATTTCATTTACTGTTATTTGTTTTGTTGTTTCTTTTCCAGCAACTACAGCTTTTACATTTGCAGTTCCTTCTTTTATTCCTCTTATTTGTCCATTTTGATCTACAAATAAAACATTTTCATCATCACTACTCCATGTTATTGTTTTATCATCAGTAGTGTCTTCTGGATTTATTGTAGCAGTTAATCTTTTTGTTTCTCCTTTTAGTATTGAATCATCTCCACTTAAAGATACACTTTCGATTGGTACTACTACTTTTACTTCTTTTTCTGCTTTTACATTTCCTACTGTTGCAGTTATTTTTGCTGTTCCACCTTTTTTTCCTGTTATTTTTCCTGTTGAGTCTATACTTACTATCTCTGGATTTGATGACTCCCAATCTACTGTTTTGTTATCTGTTGTATTTGTTGGGTTATATGTTACAGTTAATGTTTTTTCTTCATTCTTTGAAAGTGTTTCATCTCCATTTATTGTTATACTTTCTAATGGTATTCTTACTGTATAATTTATTGTCGCTACTTTTTCTCCAACTGTTGCTGTTACTGTTGAACTTCCTTCTCCTACTGCTGTTACTACTCCGTTATCAACAGTTACTGCATTTGTATTTGTTGAATTCCATGTTACTGTCTTATCATCTGTTGTATCTTCTGGATTATATACTACTGTTAGTGTTTCTGTTGCTCCTAAATTTATTGTTGCTTCATCTGCTACTCCGTTAAAACTTATTGATTTTAATGGTGAAACAACTCCTAAATCTTTTCCTGTTAATGTTACATCAGCCACTGTTTGATCACTATAATACATTGCTTCTGAATCGCTTGTATCAAAAGCTAGTGTTGTACTTCCTGCTTTTGCATTATCCTTTACTTTTAGTTTTGCTGTATATACTACTCCATCATAATCAATTTGAGCATCTGGATTAGCTACATCAACTGTATACGAAATATTTAATGTGCTTTTTTCTTTACTAATTCCAACCAATCCTGTTCCACCATTTTTTGGCATTACCATTTGTGGAGTTCCAACTGCTTCAAAAACTTCTGGATCAAAATGTACAGATAACTGAAGTACAGATAATTTTTGTACTGAGTTAGTATTTAATTTTACATTTACAGTAACTTCATCTCCTCTGTTTAATTTTGATAAATCACCACCTGTTGCTGTGGTTGCCTCTACTGAAATTACTGGCTTGTCTGCTGCTTTAGCAAAATTTGGAGTTACTATTGATAATGCCATCATAAATGCTGTTACTAAAGCAAACATCTTTTTTAATTTTGGTTTCATTTAAACCTCTCCCTTCCTCTTTTTGCAATTTCATATATATTCTAAACACAAATTGCTAAATTGTTTAGAAATTATATATTGTAAAATTCTTATACTTGTTAAAGATTAACAAGTACAAAAATTTTTACAAATACAAACTTTAGATATTAGATATTAAGTATTAACATCATTTTAATTGTGATTATTACAAACTATCTATTTGCCCAACTATATATCTCATTATTATGTTTATATCTAATGTATTAGCTTTGGAATCTCCATTTACATCTAGTATTACTTTTTCCTCGTCTGTTAGTGTTCCATTTACTATTCCTTTCATTGCATAATATACATCTAATGTATTTACTTTTCCATCTCTATTTACATCACCTTTTTGATATTCAATTGTATCACATATATTTAAGTTATCTAAATTTGACTTTAAATATTTAGGAACTGGATTTTTATCAGTAACTGGATTACCACTTGAATTTAGTGTAACAGCACCAGCATTAAATCCATCTGTACTTCCAAGGTACATTTTAAGATCTCCAGTTGTATTTTCTTTTGCTTTAAATTTTACAGTAAATAGTTCTCCTGTTGAACATACAGCGTCTGCACCTCCATTGGCTCCACCAAACACAATGTATCTTGCTGATGAAAATTCACTTCCGTTTGCATCTTCATCTGATGGCCCAACAGCCATTTTAAATTCATTTGCAAGATCAGTTTCTGTTATGTTTATAACATCTACTTTTGAAGAATCATAGTACATTCTAAGGCTCAAGCTTGCAAGGCCATAACCATTATCTGGTAATTTATCTAGTGAAAATGTAACTGTAAATTCTTCACCTGGAGCAACTTTTGTTTTATTTGAGTTTACACTCACTATTACTTGGGCATTATCCTCAGTTATTGTGTTTTCATATGCAGCGCAAAATATATTTGATACAAATATAACTGGAATTGCAAGTGCTAACACAAAAGAAGTAATAATAAATTTTAAACTTTTTTTCATAATGTTCCCCTCCATAACTATACTACATTATATTTAAACTTTTATCAATACATTTTTTAATTTATCTTATACTTTTACATAAATAATTTCCTTGATTTTCTAGCAGAAACATTAAGTGCAATTGCTATAGCCATACCATTTGTAATTAAACTACTACCTCCATAACTTACGAATGGAAGTGGTACACCTGTTATTGGTAAAAGCCCTATTGTCATACCAATATTTTGAACAAAATGGAAAAATATAAGGCCTGCTACACCTATTGTCATAAAACTTGAAAATTCATCAGGTGCATATTTTGATATTCTAATTAACCTAATTAATAGTATAGCAAATAAAATTACAACTATTGCTGATACAATAAATCCCATTTCTTCCGATATAACTGAGAATATAAAATCAGTGGATTTAATTGGAAGATAACCATATTGTGTTTGTGCTCCTTTTAGTATTCCAGTTCCAAATAACATTCCAGATCCTACAGCAATTTTTGATTGTATTGCATTATATCCACTTCCAAGTGGATCAAGTTCAGGATTTATAAATACCTTAATTCTTTCCTGTTGTGTTGGATTAAGTACAAAAAAGTAAACAAGTGGTATAAGAATAGCTACTGCAAGTATTCCTATAAATATATATCTGTATTTTATACCAAATTTAAACAACATAAATATAGCTATTACAACAAAAGCCATTGCTGTTCCAAAATCTGGTTGTAACATAATTAAAATAACAGGGAGTAAAAAAGTAAGTAACATTACTGCAATCATGATAATTTTTTTCTTTTTATCATTTTGATTTATATTATTTTTGTAAATTGTTGCAAGCTTTGCTGCACATATGATAAATCCAATTTTCATAAGTTCCGATGGCTGATATAGGATACCTCCTAAATTAAACCAGCTGCTTGCTCCCATAAGGGAGGGCATAAATAGAACTAACATTAACAAAATTAAATTTATGCCATATAATATATATCCTGCTATATCAAACATCTTGTAATCGACTGCCCATATTACAATCATCATTACAAACACGGCAGCCATCCACATTATTTGTTTTATATATTCATCTTTATTTACATCTGTGTTATATCCTGCCGAAAATATTGCTATAACTCCAATTACAAAAAGAAGAAGAACTGTAACTAATACAACATAATCTGTATTTTTTAATAAACTTTTAAGCAATAAAATTTCCCCCTTACATATTTTTATGAGTTAAAGAATGTTTTGTATGCAAGATAAGTCATGTATGTATCATACACACTTACTACTTCAAATGGAGAATGCATTGCAAGTACTGGTGTACCACAATCAATTACATCTATTCCCTTGTTTGCAAGTATATATGCAATTGTTCCTCCACCACCTTTTCCTTGTTTTCCAAGTACTCCAAATTGATACATAACATCATTCTTATCGAATATTTGTGTTACTTCAGATGTGAATTTTGCAGTAGCTTCACTAGCACTATATTTACCACTTCCACCTGTATATTTTTCAATAGCAATACCACAACCAATAACATTACCATTTGGAACATCTGACACTTCATCATAATCTGGATCAACAGCTGCTGTGACATCAGCAGATAACATTTTTGAATTATAGTACATCTCTAATTCACTTAATTCTTTATTTCCAGTCTTTGATATAATCATTTTTGAAAACAAATCAAAAGCTTGTGTACTCATTGAAGTATTACCAACACTTCCTATTTCTTCTTTATCTACTAAAAGACAAATAGCAGTTTTATTTAGTTTTTTATTTTCACTTGCTGCATCTATTATAGCTTTTAAATTTGCATATGAACAAACTCTATCATCATGTCCATATCCACCTATCATACTTTTATCAAAACCAATATATCTAGTTTTAAAAGCTGGAACAAATGAAATATCTGATCTTACAAAATCAATTTCTTTAATACCATATTTTTCATTTAAGATTTTTAAAATATTTTCTTTTACCTTGTTTTTCTTTGCTTTTTCATCCTTTATATTTCCAACAAGTACAGACATTTTTTCTGCATCAATAAATTCAGTTGCATTTTTACTAAGTTGATCTTTTGCAAGGTGTGGAAGTAAATCTGCTATTGTAAAGCAAAAATCGTCATCTTCTCCACCAACTGAAATTTCAACTTTTTCATTATCTTCAGTATATACAACTCCATGCATTTCAAGTGGTATAGATAGCCATTGATATTTTTTAATACCACCATAGAACTGAGTTTTAAATAACGCCATATTTTGGTTTTCTATAAGTGGCATTGGTTTTAAGTCAAGTCTTGGACTATCAATATGTGAACCTACTATATTTACACCATTTTTTAGATCATCTTTACCTATTACTGAGGCAAATATAGATTTTTCTTTATTTACAAAATATACTTTATCTCCCACATTTAATTTTTCACATTCAGTAATATCTTTAAATCCAGCATCTTTTAACATCTTTAGACATTCAGCAGCACACAAATATTCAGTTCTTGCCTTATCTAAAAATTCCATATATTTTTTTGAATATTTTTTAGCGTTTAATATTTCTTCCTCATCAACATTATTATATATGTCTTTTCTTTCATAACATAGTTTCATATCATCTACCTACCTTTTCTAATTTTCTATTATATAATATTTCTTAATTTTGTATAAATTATTACAATAATTTAATTTTTATATATTATTTTACAAGATAAATTTCATCTTGCAAATGAGTAAGTGGAACACCTCCATATTTTGTTACCTGGATCATTTCCTCAATTGAGCCTCCATTTGAAATGTTTACTCTAGGCTCTAAAGTGTAAATACCATTTTCAATAAGTTCTAAATTGGCAAGCTTAGATTTTTTTATAGAAATTATAGCTCCAATATCATGTACTTCCTTACCAACAGGATGGCCAGTTGCATGATTATATTCTGGGTAACCCGCTTTTATAATTTCATCACGTACAACCTTATCTACTTTATATGCTTTTACACCAGGCCTCATTTCATCAATACCATCTGATATAGAATTAACTAAAGTATTAAATACCTTCATAACTTGTTTTGGAGGACTAAATTCATTTTTTTTAAGTGCATATCCCATTCTTTGCATATCTGTATATAGGACCATCTCATCACTAAACGTAGCTTTTATTCCAAAATCAAAATATATAGTATCTCCCCTGAATAACTTTTTTGTACTTGGTAGCGAATGACCACCTTTTGCAAGATTTATACCTGTAAGTACAATAGGGCAATTTTCCCATGCCATATCATATGATACGATATCATTTGAGCCAACATATAACTTCATTATTTCATCAGTAATTCTTTTTGTTTTATTTACAATTTGAATTTCATTATCCCCTATTTGTATTTTTTTAAACGTTTCTTCTAAAATTCTGTTTGTAATATCAGCAAGAAGTTTTAGTCTATTTATCTCTTTTTCAGTTTTTCTTGACTCTAAATCATATATCATTTTCTCAGCTGATTCAAATTTTACCTTCTTTTTATATTTTAAATATGGCTTTTTCAAAATTTTAGTTAAATATACATAATCTCCATGACTCATTATATCTGTATTTCTATCTGACATAGTAGAAAAGTTAAGACATATTTTATTACTAAAATTTAAATCTGCAATTATATTTTCTAAAATTACGTCAAGTTCATCTCTTGATTTATATGAAAAAAACTGAACTTTTTTTGGATCATATTTTAGCTTTTCAACATTATCTTTATCTAAACTAGATAAAATGATATATACTTTTTGAGTTGAGATTATACATATAGTATTACTTGCTAAATGCTTAGTAAAATATTTGCAAAATATTCTATCGCTATTTTCATTGTTATACATTACCCAAATATTTTTATTATACTTTTTTAATACATTTTGGATTAGACAAGTCATATTACATATCCTTTACTAACTCTACAGTTTGATTTGCAATTTCAAGTTCTTCATTTGTTGGAATAAGATAGATTTTTATTCTTGATGAATCTGTTGAAACAAGTCCTTCACCTCTAAAAGCCTCTTTATTCCTTTTAGCATCTAATTCAATTCCTAGTTCTTCCATGTCTGACACAGCATTTGCAATTTCATCGTCGTTGTTTTCCATTATTCCCCCAGTAAATACAATTGCATCAACATGATTTAATTCAGCCATATATGCACCAATATATTTCTTTATTCTTTGTGTTTGCATTTTTCTCATTAAAATTGCATCTTTATTTCCCTCAAGAGCTGCATCTTTCATAAGTCTAAAATCACCAATTCCAGTAAATCCAATTCTTCCTGATTTTTTATTTAGTAAATCATCCATTTCATCTACAGAATAATTTTCAATTCTCATTATTTTTAATATTACAGCAGGATCTATATCTCCACATCTAGTTTCCATTATTAATCCTTCAAGTGGAGTATATCCCATAGATGTATCATATGATTTTCCATTTTTTATTGCACATACACTTGCTCCACCACCAATGTGACAAATAATAGCATTTATTTCATCTTTATTTTTTCCCATTAATTTAGCAAGTCTTTTTGTTATATATTGATATGATGTTCCATGTGCTCCATATCTTCTTATATGATTATTTGTATAGTATTTTTTATCAATAGCGTAAAGATAATTATAGTCTGGCATTGTTTGGTGAAATGCTGTATCAAACACAACAACATTTGGTATACTACTTGCAACCTCTCTTATTGCATTTATTCCCATTACAGCCCCTTTATTATGAAGTGGTGCAATTTCTGCAAGTTCTAAAATATCTTCAACTACATTATCATCAACAATTACTGCTTTGTTATATTTTTCGCCACCAGCAACAACTCTATGACCTATAGCTGATATTTCATTAATATCACTAATTACACCAATTTTTTCATCTTGAAGTGTATCAAGTAAAACCTTCATACCAACTTTATGATCAGGCATAGATACAGGAACTTCATCTAATTTTTTTCCATCTCTTAAATTTTTATAAATTAAATTGGAATCCTCATAACCAATTTTATCACATCTTCCCTTTGCGATAACCTCATCTTTTGCCATATCAATTAATTGATATTTTATTGTGGAACTTCCACAGTTAATTACTAGTACTTTCATTTAAAATCCCCCTTTTATACTACTAATTTATATACTACATACTTTGAATACAAGTTATAGCTATAACTCCAACAATATCATCAACACTACATCCTCTAGATAAATCATTTACTGGTTTATCCATTCCTTGTGTTATTGGACCTAAAGCTGTCATATTTCCAAAGCGTTCAGCAATTTTATATGCAATATTTCCAGACTCTAAATTTGGAAATATAAGTACATTTGCTTTTCCTGCAACACTACTATTAGGTGCTTTTATTTTTGCTACATCTTCAATTATTGCAGCATCTAATTGTAACTGTCCATCTATGTTTATATTGTTATTAATTTCTTTTACTCTTCTTACAACATTTTGTAATTTAATTACATTTTCATCTTTTATATCATCTAATGTTGAATACGATAAAAGTGCAATTTTAGGTTCTTCATTTAATAACTTCTTAAAGCTATCATATGACTCTAAAACAATTTCTACTAAATCATCTTCAGTAGGATTTATAACAAGTCCACAATCTGAAAAAATGAATTTACCAGACAGTCCTAAATTTGTATTTGGCGTTTGCATTATAAAAAACGATGATACAAGGTCTAATCCTTTTCTTGCTTTTATAATCTGCAATGCAGGTCTAAGGGTATCTGGCGTTGAATTACATGCACCACATACCATGCCATCAGCATCATTGTTCTTTAGCATCATTGTTGCATAATATATTTTATCATTTAACAAATTATCTGCATCATCCAAGGAAATTCCTTTATGCTTTCTCAATTTAAAAAGTTCCTCTTTATACAAATTCCTTTTTTCCGATTTTAAATTATCTTCTATTTTTATACCTGATATATCAATATTATTATTAATACACCTACTTAAAATATCTTCTTTATTTCCAATTAATATAATATTTGCAATTTTTTCTTTTACTGCAATGCTTGCCGCTTTAAGAATACGCATATCTTCCGATTCAGGCAAAACAATTGTTTTTAAATTTTGCTTTGCCTTATATATCATATCATAAGTTACACCTGTATATTCCATATATCCCCCTTATTCTTTAATTCTACCTATATTTTCTATATTATCAAAAACTTTCATATACGAGATATTATCAAATCCTTTTATATATTTTTGATATACAACATTTGTAGTCTTTGCCATTATTCCAATACACGATACTTCACTAGATATAGCATTTTTTAAAGTTTGTACATTTTCTTCAATATTTGATACATCGCTATTTTTTACATTTTCAATTGCAGAGTTTGTTATATCATTTACATTTATATAATCATATAGATATTCAATATTTGGACTATCGTTTATATAAACAGTTGATAAAACAATATCATAATCTTTAGCATTTACCTTTTCTGTGATTTCATTTTCAGATAATTTTAAAACATTTATCCTTATTCCAACTTTTTCAACCATTTCTTTAATACTATCTGCAATATTTGACTTTACAGTATCATCTTTATTTACAAGTAAATTTAATTCAAGTTTTTGATATTCATATCCATCATTTTTTGTATAAATACCACTAGTTTTCTTCCATCCATTGATTAATAATGCATTTTCTGCAGCATATAGATCATATTTATATTTAATATCTGAATATATATATGGAATATCAATTACTTCTGAAAACTTCATATCAACATTTTTTACTATTTCATCTCTATTTATAGCATACGCAATAGCTTGCCTTACTTCTTTTTTCTTGTATAGAGCAGAATCCTTATTTCCAAGCAAGAATACTGTTTCACCATCTCTATATTTTTTTACATTATACTCTCTTTTTCCGATAAGCTGCATAATGCTATCAGATGATGCAGTAAACATATCAATATTTCCATTTCTAAAATTATCTACCATATCGTCTGTATTTTCATAATTTGTAAGAGAAATTACACCTAAAGAACTTTTAGATGAATTTTTTACAAGAGAAACACTATTTAATGAAACATCATTCATAATATATTCTGTACTTTTATTTGAGCTATCATTTATAGGGAAAACAAGACTATATACAAAAAATGGATCAGGACTTAAAAGTGATACATTTATTACACTATCATCTTCTTTTATCATCTTATCTATATTTGAAATTTTACTATAATATATACTATCTTTTTGATTTAGTTTTATTTTATTAAAAGATGTAATCACATCATCACTTGTTACTTTATATATAGGATTTAAATGTATTTTATATGTAGTATCTGATATTTTTTCAACTTTTTCAGCCAAGCTATACTCTATTTTATAATCCTTATTTACTTTAACTAAAGTATAAAATGTTTTTGTAGCAAGTTCATTTAAAATAACATTACTACTTTTTAAATAATCTGTAGTATCAAGTTTTGATATTCCAATTTTAAAATTATAATTATCTTCTAACTCTTCATTATTGTTATTATCATTTGAAAATACAGATAATATATTTTCTCCATTTTTACTAAGGACAAGTTTTGAAATAACAAAAATAGAAACTATAGCTAAAATACAAATTACAATTTTTACAAATTTAGAATATTGGACTCCACTTTTTATTTTTTCCTTTACCTTCTCTTTTTTCTCCTCTTTTAATGTATTATCAATAAGTTTTCCATAATTACTTCGTGTGTTAGACACAGAATTTGCAAAAATATTAGCATTTTTTTTTGATATATTTTTTTTAGGCTTTATAACTTTTTTTGTTTTTAATTTTTTGTTATTTTTCTTTATTTTATTTCTAGGCACTTTTTTATATCTATGCGAATCAATTATTTTTTTATCCAAATTAAAACACCTACTTTATTTCAGTAATATTGTGCCTCAATTATATCACAAAAAAACCCAAAAAGATAGTTTTTTTTACTTTTTGGATTTCATATATTTATAATTATTATAATTTAGGTTCAATTGTAAATTTTATTCCAGTTTTATCCTCGTTATCTATTGTAACCTCTGTAAAAGCTGGTGAGCATACAAGATCCATTCCTGATGGAGCTACAAATCCTTTTGCTATTGCAACTGCCTTTACTGCTTGATTAATTGCTCCTGCTCCAATTGCTTGCATTTCTGCTTTACCGTTTTCTTTAACAAGTCCTGCTATTGCACCTGCTACTGAATTTGGACTAGATTTTGCTGAAATTTTTAATATATCCATATATCTTCTAACCTCCTAAATTTCTTCATTTGTTAATAACATCTATTGTTATCCTACATCTAAATTATATATAATTTAAATAAAAAATGCAATAGTTTTTTAGCATTTTAATTAATATTTGATTGACAAATTCTGCAGAAGAAAAAAACTACTTATTGAAGTAGTTTTTCATTTTACCAATAATATTTTTCTTATTTTTGAAATAGGTCCATAATTGTATTTTATAATATTCTCATTTTCATTGCCATTAAATCCATTTGCACATAATATTAATTCTCCTTTATATCCATATTCTATTTTCCATTCTAATAAATAGCTTGGTGCCGCACATCCTCTAGTAACATTAAATAAAACACCATGATATGGTTCTAATCTTTTAAATTTTTTTATTACTTTACCTTTTTTTATTTTTCCATTGTTTACAATTTTTACTTTTCGTACTTTTAAAGATTTAATATCACAACTTAAAGGTATAAATAAGGTTTTTTCAACAGATTTTTCTTCACTAATATATTCCTCATAAATTTTACATTCATTTAATTCATTTTCAGTTGGATTAGCTATTATTTTAACATTATCAATATATTCATACTCTTTAATAAATAAATTTATTGATATTATTATAATAGATACCAAACCAGTAATCCTTAAAATCCAATCAATAATTTCTAAAATAACTTCCATTCTTTTTCAAATCCTCGCTCTATTTTTTAAGTAATACATTTTTCATTTCAATTATATCATAAAATGGATTATTAATACCTTTTTGGGCTAGTTTTATAACATTCATTGAAGTTTCTATAATTTC
>ERZ825670.2836-NODE-2836-length-15695-cov-4.733312_pt1 | contig 15695 bp, 15 predicted proteins | sample MGYA00519929_ERZ825670 | MGnify/ENA primary metagenome ERZ825670 (study PRJEB31778, sample SAMEA3449207) | human gut metagenome | biome: human gut; feature: human-associated habitat; material: faeces | place: United Kingdom | collected 2010/2012 ...
TTGCAAGAACTATTATTAGACCAGTTAAAGTTGTCATCATAGCTTGATCATCTCTTCCAGCACGTGATAAAACTTGATTTAAAACAGCTACAATTATTCCAATAGCCGCTATCTTAAAAAGTAAATCTATCTCCATAAAACCCTCCACAAAATTAAATTAAAATTATCATAATAACCAAGCCAATAAAAACACCCATATTTCTAGAAAGTCTGTAATTCTTTTCTTTGCCATCCAAGGCTTCATTTAAATTCTTCTTCATCAAATCCTTTACAAGAATTATATTCTTTAATTGACCTTCCAAATCAACCTGACCAAGCGAAGTTCCTAAACCTTTAAAAACATCAATATCCTCTTTTTCCATACTTAAAAAAGGAGCTTCCTCATCTAAAGTTTTTCTAAATACATCACCAGCAGACATAGACTTATTTTCCTTTAACACAGCTGCGGAAATCATAAAAACCCTATAAGCCTTAGTCTTCATATTTTCAGCAACAAACTCAAAACTATCGCAAATAGTATCATAAGTATATTTAACTCTTGTTTCCAAAAGCTCCAATGCGGATATAACATCTTCCAATTCCTTAACCCTATAATTATACTTATTAGCCACAAGACACCCAATAAAAGAAGAAAGCAAAACAATAAGAAAAAGTGAACAAAACTTAATAATTAATAACATACTTGTCCTCCTTAAGTTTATATATGTTTTTTATAACCCCAGGTCTTTTATCCTTTTTCAAAATAACAATATTTCTAAAAAGTTTAATTTTAGAAAGCCTAGAAGGGACATCCAAAATAGAATCACCATGTGCTGTAAGAAGAAGTTTTATACCAGCAAAATTAGCATCATATATCGCATCGACGTCCTTGTTATCACCAATCTCATCAGTAGCAATAATACTAGGTGCCATCGAACGAATCATCATCCTTATCCCGGTATCCTTCCTGCAATTATTCATAACATCCGTCCTCGGTCCCAAATCATTTTGAGGAATACCTTTATAAGTTGCTGCAATCTCAGCTCTTTCATCAATAACAGAAATATTATTTCCAGACAAACTTAGTCCCCTAATCATGTCCCTTAGCAAAGTAGTTTTGCCACACCCAGGTGAAGACAAAATAAGAGTATTTTCAAAATAATTATTCTTATACAGCTCACTTATAAGAAAATTACCACACCCTTTAACTTCCCTTGCAACCCTTATATTCAAACTAGATATGTATCGAATATTTTTTATCTTTCCATTTTCAAAAACACACGTCCCAGAAATACCAACTCTATGTCCACCACGAATAGTTATAAAGCCAGAGTTTATTTCAGACTGAGCTGCGTATATAGAATTCTCTGTAAAGTTTTCAAGTAAATTTAATATGAGTCTTTCCGAAACAATACTCTCTGTAAAAAACTCATTTTCACCAAATCTAATTAAAACAGGTTGTCCGAAGTCTTATACGTATCTCTTCAGCTTTTTCCAAAACATTATCTGGAATCTTCAAGTCTTTTGGCATATAAGAAAGAATCTCTTCCTCAATATTATGCATCACCCTCACCTCACTAATATCATATATATGCACCTCATACCCCAAATAGAACTAAAAAATAGATTAAATAAAAAAATATCATTAAATCCCCGGTTGGATGCATAAGTAATGGGGGGCAGGTGGGTCGATAATACTTTTATCCGCAAGGCTTTGTCAAGGTAGTATGGCTTCGCCATCTCCACCTTGACAAAATTGCTACTAAAAGTATTACCAATCCATCTAGCGAATCTTTTTTGTCTTCTATTCTACATTCTTTAGAAAGTTAATTTTAAACTCTTTGCATTATTGCTTCAAATTCGTCTGCTTCTATTTTTTCTTTTGCTAAAAGTACTGCAGCTACGTTATGAAGTTTATCTATGTTTTGCTCTAAAATTTTCTTTGCTCTATTATAACCTGTGTCTATAATCTTCTTTACTTCTACATCGATTACAGCAGCTATTTCATCACTGTAATTTTTAATGTTGTTGATATCTCTTCCTAAGAAAACTTCTTCTTGGTCATTTCCAAATGTGATTGTGCCAAGTTTTTCACTCATACCATATTTCATTACCATGCTTCTTGCAATCTTGCTTGCTCTTTCTATGTCGTTTGAAGCACCTGTGCTGATGTCATCTAATACTAAAGCTTCTGCAACTCTTCCGCCTAAAAGTGAAACAATTTTATCTTCCATTTCTGATTTAGACATGAATGATTTATCCTCTGTATTTTTATACATTGTATAACCACCTGCCATACCTCTAGGAATTATAGATACTTGATGTACTGGTTCAGCATGTGCTAAAAATCTACTTACAACAGCATGACCACCTTCATGATATGCAACCAACTTTTTATCTTTTTCTGAAATTACTTTGCTCTTCTTTTCTGGTCCCATCAAAACTTTAACCATGGCATCTTCTAAGTTTTCCATAGTTATTGAGTTTTGATCCTTTCTTGCAGCTAAAAGTGCTGCTTCGTTTAACATATTTTCTAGGTCTGCACCTGTGAAACCAGCTGTGTTTTTAGCAAGTACTCCTAAATCAATTTCTCCAGATAATTTTTTCTTTTTAGCATATAAAGCAAGTATTTCTTCTCTTGCCTTAACGTCTGGTGCAGGAACTACTATTTGTCTATCAAATCTTCCTGGTCTTTGTAGTGCTGGATCTAGGATGTCTGGTCTATTTGTAGCAGCTAATACTATAACACCACTATTAGTTCCAAATCCATCCATCTCTACAAGTAATTGGTTAAGTGTTTGTTCTCTTTCGTCGTGTCCACCGCCAAGACCTGCACCTCTTTGACGACCAACTGCATCAATTTCGTCTATGAAAACTATACACGGTGCTTTTGCTTTAGCCTCAGCAAACAAATCTCTAACTCTTGAAGCACCAACACCTACATACATCTCAACAAAATCCGAACCACTTATAGAAAAGAATGGTACTCCAGCCTCACCTGCAACTGCTTTTGCAAGTAATGTTTTACCTGTACCTGGTTGACCAACAAGTAATATTCCTTTTGGAATTCTTGCTCCCATATCTATAAATTTCTTTGGATATTTTAAAAACTCTACTACTTCTTGTAGTTCTTCTCTTTCTTCTGGAAGACCTGCAACATCTTTAAATGTAACTTTATTTTTGTCATCTGGATTAGAAAGTCTAGCTCTGTTTTTGGTGAAAGACATCGCACCTTTTCCACCACCAGCTGTTTGCATTATAAACACCCAACATAAAACCGCAAGTATAACTATTATAATTGGTGTTAAATAATCCAAAAACGTTAAAATAGAAGATGTAGCATCTGCCTTATATTTTATGTCACTGCCTTCCAATATTTTTTCGTTTATTAATTTTGTAAGTTCTGTCTTATCTGTTAAATTAACTACCTTTTCTTCTTTACTATCTCTTAGTTTTACATAAGCAACATTTGTTTCGCTTGCAAGTTCGATTGATTCGACATTGTCTTCGCTAATTTGTGCCACTAAAGTACTATATTCCATTTCCGATGAACCTTTATCTAAAAGAAGTGTAACAGAAAAGAATATTAGTATCATAGTTATAAGTAATGGTGCAATTCCTCTAAATGGTTTCTTCATTATATCCTCCTTAAATAATTAAATTTCATATTAGATGTTATCATAACAAAAAAAAATTGTCTATATCCTTCATAAAAACATTACATTTTTATGAATTCAACTTTTCCTTTATCCACATACACCTTTATATGTTTATTTGGCATTGTATATTTTTTTCCAATATTATTACTACACAATTTAAGTATATCTTCTATATGAACTCTTTCTATATCTTTTGCATTTCCAAGAACTTTTATTATAAATTTAATTATTAATCTTCTTTTTATTACATTATCTAGTTTATTAAATTCTTTGAGATTACATACCAATTTATCATCAAATTCTTTTACCATGCAAGCTTCATAAGAAATATCAACTTGCTCTTTTATAAATCTTTCTTCATCTGAAATAATTTCTGACATTCTGTTTATATTGCTAACAACGTTTGAATTGATATTTTTTTCTATGTAAGGTATTAATTCTAGTCTTATTTTATTTCTTGTATATATAGTTTCGTCATTAGATTCGTCATGTCTTGGATTTAAGTTTTTGTTTAAGCAATATTTTTCAATTTCTTTTCTTGTGCATTCAATTAGTGGCCTAACTATCACATCATCTCTAATAGGTTCGATGCCTTTTAAACCAGACATTCCGCTACCCCTTATAATATTCATGATTACTGTTTCAGCATTATCATTACTATTATGTGCAGTAGCAATTTTAGTACAATTTTCTTTTTCCATTATTTCATGAAAAAAGTCATATCTTACTTTTCTTCCCGCTTCTTCTAAAGTCATACCAAATAAGTTTTCTTTTAAATTAACTCTTTTTACAAAGCAAGGCACATTTATGCTTTTACAAAAATCTGTAACAAATTTTTCATCTATTACTGCATTTTCGCGAAGCCCATGATTTATATGTGCAACGCATATATTATATTTTAATTCATGTAATACATTTAAAAGACATATTGAATCTGGTCCGCCAGAAACACCAACTACAATTTTATCTTCATCTTTAATCAAATTAAATTTTTCAATTGTCTTTTTTACTTTATCAAGCATATAAATTTCCTCCGAAAAATTTTAGAAAAATATATTAACTTCAAATATATAAAAAGATATCATTTTTCACGTTATTAAAAAATTTTAATGAAATTTATCTATATTTCCAAATTTTAAATAATTACCAAGCCAAATCAATTCCGTAGTACCTGTTGAACCAGCTCTGTTTTTAGCTAAAATTACTTCTGCTATATTTTTCTTTTCTGTTTCAGGATTATAATAATCATCACGATATAAAAACATAACCATATCGGCATCTTGCTCTATAGAACCAGATTCTCTAAGGTCACTAAGCATAGGCCTATGATCTATTCTTTGCTCTGGAGCACGGCTAAGCTGAGAAAGTGCAATTATTGGTACTCCAATTTCTCTTGCCAAAACTTTTAAAGACCTGCTTATTTCTGAAATATCTTGTTGCCTACTTAAACTTGCTTTATTTGCATCCATAAGTTGTAAATAGTCTATAACAATAAGTCCAATGTCATACTCCATTTTCAATTTTCTACATCTAGCTCTTAATTCAAGAGGAGAATATCCAGCAGAATCATCTAATATAATTTTACTTTCTGATAAAGTACCTGAAACATTTGTAAGACTTATCCAATCTTCATCTTCAAGTTTTCCACTTCTTATTTTTGTGCTATCCACCATTGCTTCACTTGCTAAGATTCTGTTCAAAAGTTCTTCTTTTGACATCTCGAGACTAAAATAAACAGCTGCTTTTCCTGCACGCATAGCTGCGTGTGTCAATATGTTTAATGCAAAAGCAGACTTACCCATAGCCGGTCTTGCTGCGACTACAATAAGTTGACCTGGAACAAATCCAAGCGTTTTAGCATCTAACTCTTTAAAGCCACTAGGAATTCCAAGAACCTCTTCTGTTTGACTTGCAAGCTTTTCTAAATTCTCAAAAGTCTCAACTAAAACATCTTTTACTAACGCATAACTTTTTTCTGTTTTTTTCTGTGCTATGTTGAAAACAGATTTTTCAGCTTTTTCTAAAATGTCGCTTGCCGGCTCTAAAGCCTCATAACTATCATGAGTTATATCATTAGAAGCTTTTATAAGTTGTCTTAAAATTGCTTTTTCTTCAACTATTTTCGCATAATACTCAACATTGCTAACAGAAAACATCGGATTAGTAAGAGAAGCTAAATATTCAAAACCATTTATAACATCATACTTTCCACGAAGTCTAAGTTGTTCTTTAACAGTAAGTAAATCTATAGCAGAACCTTTAGAATATAAATCAAGTATTGCGGAATATATTTCTTCATGTTCTGTTTTATAAAAATCAGCTGGCTTTAAAATTTCTACGACTGTAAGCACTGCATCTTTATCTGCAAGCATTGCACCAAGTACTGCTTGCTCAGCTTGCGAATCATTAGGTGGAATTCGTGCTATTATTTTTTCATCCATAAAACTTTCCTCCAAAAACAATAGTACATAATTATAATATAGATAAAAATTTTTCAAACATTATCTATATTATAAAAACTACTATACACATTCTACTCCGAAACAACAGTTACTTTAAGTTTACCAGTTATTCCTTCAAAAAGCTTTATATCTATAGTGTAGACGCCAAGTGTTTTAATTGCATCGTTTAAACCTATTTTCTTTTTATCTACTTCTACAAAATACTTTTTATTTAATTCATCTGCAATATCTTTGCTTGTTACACTACCAAAAGTCTTTCCGTTTTCACCAGCTTTAATTTTGAAAACCAATTCAAAATCTTTCATCTTTTTTGAAAGTTCTTCTGCACTAGCCTTTGACATATCTCTTCTATATTTATTAGCATCTTGTTTTGTCTTTAGTTCATTTAAGTTTGTGTTATCTGCTATAACAGCTAGCTTCTTAGGTAGCAAATAGTTTCTCGCATACCCATCTGAAGCATTTATAACTTGTCCTTTTTTGCCTATGGATTTAATATCTTGTGTTAAAATAACTTTCATAAAACCCCTCCGTTATTCTCTATTAAAAATATATGTATTACTCTTTCTCTTTTAATGTTTCTTCAATTGATTGAATTAACATTTTCTTAACTTCTTCAATTGACATTCCTTGAATTTGAGCACCAGCCATTAACATGTGCCCACCGCCACCTAATTTTTCAAGTATTACTTGCACATTTATTTTTCCATTCGATCTACCACTAATATAAACCTTACCTCCTGTTTCGCAAAGTACAAAAGAAGTATCTATTGCATTTAAGTTTAAAAGTTCATCAGCAGACTGTCCTGTTAGTTGTATAGGATTATCAATAGTGTTTGGGCAAATTGCGATAGCTATGTTTCCAAATACTATCTCACAATTTCTTATTACATCAGCAATCGCAACATACGTATCAACATCATTTTGAAAAGCTTTATTTATCATTGCTGTATCAATTCCTAATTTTTTCAAATAAGCAGCAGCTTCAAAAGTTCTAACACCGGTTTTTTGAGTGAAATTCTTTGTGTCTGTTAAAATACCAGCATATAAACATTCTGCAACTAATTGTGGAATTTCTATCTTTATTTCTGAATATTGTAAAATCTCTGTAACTAACTCACTTGTTGAAGAAGCATAAACTTCTTGAAAAGTAAGTATGGCATTTTCTATAGCATTTTCGCCTCTTCTGTGGTGGTCGATTATAGCTACTTTAGATGCCTTTTCTAAAATTGCATTTGATTCCACTAAATCTTTTTTATGAGTATCCACAACTATAAGTAATGTATCTTGATTTATCGTTGGAAGTAGTTCTTCCTCTGGCATTATAACATCAGATAACTTATCGCTCGTAGCAATCTTCTTACAAAGCTCATCTATTCCTAAACCTTTGTTATTAAAACAAACATGTGCTTCCTTATCATAAGCTTTTGCTAAAACGTACATACCCATTGCAGCGCCTAAACTATCTGCGTCCATATTTTTGTGACCCATGACAATTACACTACTTGAATTAGAAATCAATTCATGTAAACCTTGTGCAATAACTCTTGATTTAACTTTTGTACGTTTTTCAACTTCTTTAGTATTTCCACCAAAGAATACATATTTTCCGTCTTTCTTTATAACAACTTGGTCTCCACCTCTACTTAATGCTACATCAATCGCATTAACAGCGGCTTGCAATTTTTCGCTCTTAGTTCCATCTTCAGTAACAATACCAGCACTTATTGTAACAGGAATTTTATTACCTATATTAATTTCCTTTATAACGTCTAATATTTCAAACTTAGAATCTGTAAAAGCTTTAATATATTTTTTGTCAAAAACAATTAAGAATCTGCTTCTATCCATTTTGGTTATAATTCCACCAGTAAAAGCAAACCACTCCCTAAGTGTTCTTTCTATGTGTGCAGTAAGCTGTGGCATATCTGTATCACTCATGCCTTGCATAAGTTCTTCATAATTATCTATCATTATGATACCAACACAGTCTTTAGCATCTTCGTAAGTTTTAAACAAACGATAATATTCAGTCCTATCAATAAAGTAAAGCATCATTGCAACTTCTTTACCGTTTTTCTTTTTTAGATTTACTAGGTTTCCTAAAATACGATAATGCTTATCATGAATCGTTATCTCTTTATCAATCTCTGCGAATCTATCATCATATTCGCTATCTAATTCCTTAATGATATTTTCTAAATATTTTTGTTTATTTATTCCTTTAAACATAAGCTCTAGCAAGTCGTTATTCCATAAAATATCGCCTTGCTCTGTTATAATAACTGCTGGAATTGGAAAATTAAAAATAGACTCATCTGTTTTTAATTTAAATATAAAACTATCCATACTATTTATAACACGCTCACGCATAGCTTTATTTTTTCTATATGTAAAAATAAGCACAAAAACATATACCAAAAACGACAAGAAAAGCAAAGCCGGATTTGGATAAGATATACAAGCTGTAACTAAAAGTAGTAAAATTATTATAAGATATGTTCTATATTTTGGTACAAAAACTTCATCAAATTTAAATTTTCGCATAGGCTCCTCCTAACGCTACAATTTTATACTTTTAATCCTCATTTGTCAAGAAATCTACCATCTCACTAGCCGCATCTTTCGCTACAACCGCAGCAATATTTCTTACTCTAAATTTAATTATTTTTTCACCATATTTTATTTCAATTACATCACCAATTTTTACTTCTGTACTAGCCTTTGCAATTTTTCCATTTATAATAACTCTACCACTGTCGCAAGCCTCATTTGCAACAGTTCTTCTTTTTATAACTCTACTAACTTTCAAAAATTTATCTAAACGCATTTTTTCCTCCATAAACTTATTTTAGGAATTTAAAGCTTCGTAAACAGCTCTTAATTTCTTATATATTTTATTTATATATATTAAAAAAAGTGACAACCTTAGTTGTCACTTAACATCTTAGACTTATCTTTTATTAACTAAATCTTTTAAAGCTTTACCAGCTTTGAATACTGGAGCTTTTGATGCAGGTATTTTGATTTCTTCTTTAGTTTGTGGATTTCTACCTTTTCTAGCTGCTCTTTTTCTAACTTCGAAAGAACCAAATCCAACTAATTGAACTTTATCTCCTTCTTTTAATGCGTCTGTTACAACTTCTACAAAAGCGTTTACTGATGCTTCAGCTGCTTTTTTTGTGTCTCCTGTTTTTGCAGCTATTGCTGCGATTAATTCAGCTTTGTTCATTTAAATTACCTCCTATAAGATTTAAATATTTATGTACTTTTATCGCCTGAACTAAGCAATAACTGTACTACTATTATGACTATTCGCCAAGTTTCGATAAAATCCTTCTTTTTTTCTAATAAATTTTTAATTTTTCTAAAAAAGTTGTTATTTTATCGCCTAATGGCATCATTTTTAATTCTTCTTTTGTAAATATTTTTAATATAATTACTGCTAAAACATAAATTATAACAGCAACTACTATCGCTATTATTGTAGCCAATCTTTCCACAATTATTCCACTTAATGTTGAATATATGAAATATGAGCATATTCCCATTATTGTTGTTGCTAAAATTGGTTTTATTACAAATTTTGAAAATGTTAAATCTAGTTTTATATTTTTTCTTAAAGCATTTATTGCTATTGTAAATGCTACCATATGACATGCAACTGAACCTATTGCTGCTCCATATACTCCAATACTTGGTATTGGTATTAATACTAAATTTAAAATTAATTTAACAAACACTCCTATTGCCAAAGAAATTGTTGGTATCATTAATTTTCCATAACCTTGCAAAGCACCATTTATTGTCTGGTCTAATATTGTAAAGATTATCGTAAGCGAACTTATTTGTAATATTAATGCTCCATCATTTGCATTTGGAAATAATAAATTTAATATTGGTTGTGCAAATATGAACATTCCTACTGTGCAAGGCAAACCTATTAACATTGATACTAACAATGAAAATGAAGTTTTTTGTGTTATTGTTTTATTGTCTTTTCTTGCTTTTGCTGCTGATATTGCTGGTACTAATGCTGTTGCGAAGGCAACATTAATTGCAAGTGGTAAACTTGTTAATGTATCTACCTTTCCTCCTAAAATACCATATTGTGCTGTAGCGATGTCTTCTGGTAAAAATTTTTTTAAATTTCTAACAACAGTAAATGAGTCAACATTTTTATTTATTGATGACATTATTGCTGTCAATGTTATTGGTATAGATACAAATAATATCTTTTTAATAACTTCTGATACTCTTTCATATTGATAATTAACTGTATTTTTTATTTCAGTAGCAATTTCTTTTCTTTCGCTTTTATAATATAGAAATAAATAACTAAATCCTAGGAAGGTAGCAAGTGTTGTTGCTAAATTTGCTCCAGCTGCCATCCATTCTGTTGATACATTTGATAATATCGCTACAACTTCTACTATTATAATTGTTAATAGAGTTTTAAATACTTGTTCTAAAGTTTGAGATTTTGCTCCAATACTAATTTTTTGTCTTCCATTAAAGTATCCTCTCATAACTGAGGCTATTGTAACAAAAAATACTGCTGGTGATAATGCTACTAATGTCATTTCTGCTTCTGGAATTTGTAGCCAATTATTTGCAATTACTTTTGCTCCAAAGAATAGTAATAAGCTTCCTACTAATCCTATTATTGCAAATGTAGCAAAAGCTATTTTAAATATTCTATTTGCACCTTTGTTATCTCCTACTGCTGTTCTTTCTGATACTAATTTTGATATTGCACTTGGAAGCCCTATAGATGAAATTGTTAATAATAATGCATATATTTGGTAACCACTAGCACATATTCCATTTCCCTTGTCCCCAAAGCCTGGTCTATTTGTTAGATATAAAGTATATACTAATCCTAATATTTTTATTAGCACTTGAGAAAACATCAGTGTAACAACACCTTGCATAAATCCTTCTTTTTTTCCTCTAGTGCTTTTTTCTTTTTGTTCCTTTTCTTTTTTTATAAAAACCATTCTTCCTCCCTTAAGCTTGACATGTTCTTTATTATTATATATTACTGTTTTCTTTTTAATATTATAATTTTTATTCAAATTTTTGGCAATAGTTTTCACAAATTTTTCAAAAATCGTTGACAAACGTGCTTTTTTGTAATAAAATATTTAAGCAATTATGTTAAAATATGATTTAAATCTAAAACTTCTCCCCGGTGGTTTTAAATTTAAGTTTCATATATATAAAAAATAAAATATTAAAATAGGAGGGTAATTATTACCATGAATAATACAACATATAGCCCAAAAAAGGCTGAAATAGAAAGCAAATGGTACATAATTGATGCAGCTAATAAACCATTAGGTAGAGTTGCAACAGAAGCTGCCAAATTATTAAGAGGAAAACATAAACCAACATTTACACCTAATATTGATACAGGTGATCACGTTATAATTCTTAACGTTAAAGATGTTATATTAACAGGAAACAAATTAAATCAAAAAATTTACAGACACCATTCAGGATACATTGGTGGAATGAAAGAAGTTTCTGCTAAAGTAATGTTAGAAAAAAATCCAGAAAAAGCTATGACATTAGCTGTTAAAGGAATGTTACCACACAATTCTTTAGGAAGAGCTCAATTAAAGAAATTAAGAGTTTATGCTGGAGCAGAACATGAAAATCAAGCACAAAAACCAGAAGTTTGGGAGGTAAAATAAGATGGCTAAATCAGGAAAAATAGTTTACTATGGTACAGGAAGAAGAAAATCTTCTATCGCTAGAGTAAGATTAGTAGAAGGATCTGGAAAAATAACAGTTAATGGAAAAGATTTAGATGAATTTTTCGGATTAGAAACTTTAAAAGTTATAGTTAGACAACCACTTACAGTTACAAATACTGTTGATAAATATGATGTTACTTGTACAGTAACAGGTGGTGGATTTACAGGTCAAGCTGGAGCAATTAGACATGGTATTGCTAGAGCTTTAAATGAAGCAAATATTGAATATAGACCTGCTTTAAAATCAAACGGATTCTTAACAAGAGATCCTCGTATGAAAGAAAGAAAGAAATATGGTCTTAAAAAAGCTAGAAAAGCTCCACAATTTAGTAAGAGATAATATTCTTTTATGCAAAATACATCAAACCTCAGAAGTATTATGGCTTCTGGGGCTTTTTTATTTGCTACTTTTTATTTGAAAAATTTTTCTTTTATTTATCTATTAAAAAAAACGGTCATATAGACCGTTTTTTTAGATTAGCTATTTTCTTTTAAAAAGTCTTTTAAATCTTTTTCTAAAATGTTCTTATTTCTTATCATTTCTCTTTCATTTATTATTTTTGTTTGAGTATATTTTTTCACAATACCATTTACCACCTCTACCTCTGAGCAAATTTCTCCTTCACTTTCTGCTGTAATAGAAATTGAAACTTTTTCAGTAGCAAGTTCTTGTAGCATCATTTTTAGTATTGGAAAAACATTATAATAATACTCTGTCTTTTCATAAATATTAAAAAGAAATCTCAAAACCATTTTATCAAATTTATCGTTCTTTGTTGGATACTCAATACAAATTTTTCTCTTGGATGTATATGACTTTAATTTAGCTTTTGTAGTATGCTTTTCAGCATTATAACTAAAATCAACTACTGTACCATCGTTCTTTCCATCCATTTTTAATAGCATAGCACCTGTTTCCATCAACATGATAGTTCCATCTTTAGAAATTTTGTAATGAAAATCTCTATCAATTAATGGTTCTAATGAACTATTTCTTCTTCCAATTATATAAGTTTCAATATCATCATAAAAATTTTCTTTTATCATGTAATACTCTTTCCCTTCATTATCAAGAAAGATTATGTTTAAACCAAAATAACTATAAGATTTCTGAATTGTAATTGGAAAAACAATCTCATTCAATTGGCTAAATAAATCTCTAAAATTTTCAACTTTAATCTGCCTATAGTACTGCAAATTAAAAATCCAATTTGCTATACTTCTTTTACATTTTTTACTTACAGATTTGTTTTCAAAAATAATATTTTTATAAAATTTTCTGGTTTTCAGCCTTATCCGTAATAATACCATCCTTAATTTTCTAAATTTCATATTTTCCTCCTATCTTGCAATTGCAAAAATGAACTTTTTTCAAAAATTTTAGCATATTTTATCATAAAAGTATACATAAGTCAATTATTTTATTTATAATCTATAATAGAATGTATTAACCTTGTAATATATAAAAAAATTAAGCCTTATCTAAATTGCTTAGATAAGGCACTTCCACAAATAAAATCAAATTTCACTTATATACTATACTTCCCTAATAATCCCTCTTTTTTGTTTGCCACGCGTTTAACTAATCTATTAGTGAAAAACAATTTGATTTTCCTAAAATAAGGCTTCACGAATTTGCTATACTCTAGTTTTTGAGTGGTTTCTGATAGTTAAACCTTTTTTATTATACCATATTATAAATATTATGTCAAATAATCACTCTTTTTCCAATATAATAGTAACCGGTCCATCATTTACCAAACTAACTTGCATATCAGCTCCAAAAATTCCAGTTTGAACATTAGGTATTTGTTTTTTACATTCTTCTATTATATACTCATATAATTCATTTGCAAACTCCGGCTTAGCAGCATTAGTAAATGAAGGTCTATTTCCGCTTGTACAATCTGCATATAATGTAAATTGTGAAATTAATAATAAAGAACCTTGTACATCTTTTAGTGATAAATTCATTTTTCCATTTTCATCTTCAAATACTCTTAAATTAATTAATTTTCTAACTAAAAAATCTGCTATTTCTTTTGTGTCATTATGTGTTATTCCTATCAGAACCATAAATCCTTTATCTATTTTTCCAACTATTTTTTCTTCAACCTCAACTTGTGATTTATTTACTCTTTGTACTATAAATTTCATATTATACCCCTTTCTTTTCTATATAATATAACATAAATAACAAAATTACAATATAAATTTCTTTATACTGTAATTCTGTTTTACTTTATTTTTAAATTATAATTTTGTTTTTATTCTATAATATCTATCGTATTTTCTTTAGTCAATCCTTCTAAATTGTAATAGGTATTTGGTGTATTTCCAACAATTACATTTTCAACTAATAAAACCTGATTTGTTATACTACTTTTTATATTTTCAAAAGGAGTTAAAATGCTTACTTCACATACAACTTGTAAATAAACTCTATGTAGTGTTTGATTAATTCCTTGAGAAGTAAATTCACTCCTCAAGTCTGTTTGAACATTTCCTATTGATGAAATTTGTATTTTTACTGACGGACCTTTTCCTGCTAATAATGCAAAACCTGTAAAACTTCCTAAGGCTATTTTAACATTTTCGTTTCCTTTATTGTCTATTTCATTTTGAATTTTAACAGCAACTTCTGAAATAATTTCATTAATTGCATTTATATTAGATTTTACCATTGTGATATTTCCATTATTATCTTTTTCTATTGTGAACATATCTTCATATTTATAATTTGACATTACAACTGTCGCTTGTTCATTTGCTACTATTGTTGCTATGGATTTAGCTTTATCTTTGCATAATGCCTCAAATATTGGCAATACAGCATCTAAACTAATTTTTACTGTTATTATTGCTATAATTATAATGAATAATATTTTAAGACTTTTTTGTTTATTTGGATTACTACCTTTTCCTACATTTGTAATTAAAAACTTTGGCAAACGTATTCGTGGTCTTGAATAAATTTTACTCATAGTTTGTTACAGGAACTCTTGAAAATTTAGGTATAAATAATTTTTGTCCTATATTTATTTCATCTGGATTTTCTATTCCATTAACTCTGGCTATGGAATCAACTGTACTTCCAAACATTTTTGCTATATTCCATAACGTATCTCCTTTTTTTACAATATACATTACTATACTATAGTCTTGTTCCTCTCTTTCACCATTTTCTTGAACACTGTCAATAATATTAATATTTGCAGTTCTATACATATTTGTATCTGTTTCCATATCAATATTACATTGTACATCTCCACTATCTTGAATTATAAAGTCTTTTTGTTTGATTTCAATTTGGTTATTGGTTTGTAAACTTTCGCCATTTTGAAGATTTTCAACTGTATATTCAAATGGTATTTTTGCATCTTTTATGCTTATTTTCATTTCTGAGTTTACAAATATAAAGTTTAAATTCAATTCACCTTCATATAATATTTTCGTATTAATTTTACTTTCTTTTAAAATTGTAGGCTCTATATCTACATCTATTAAAGTTTGATTTTGTATGTCTTTTAAATTAATTTTTTCGTTTATTTGTTTTGTACATTTAGATTCTTGTTTATCTGTCATTGCTAAAACTTCTTTTTTATTAAATTCTATATTTTCACAAGGACTATACATATCTTGAATTAAGTTTAAATTCTTTTCCTCATATACACTGCAAGTAACTTCTATTTCAACTTCTACACAAATTGAGTGTTCTTCTTGTGAATTTGGTTTTATTATAACATTTTTTATTTCATAATTTATGTCACAAGTATTTTCATCCATTACATTTGGAATATCTATGTTTAATTTTGCATTAATCCAAAATGGTATTA
>ERZ825670.2838-NODE-2838-length-15686-cov-9.373489_pt1 | contig 15686 bp, 15 predicted proteins | sample MGYA00519929_ERZ825670 | MGnify/ENA primary metagenome ERZ825670 (study PRJEB31778, sample SAMEA3449207) | human gut metagenome | biome: human gut; feature: human-associated habitat; material: faeces | place: United Kingdom | collected 2010/2012 ...
GGCTCAGGGGGCGGCAGCCGCCATGAAAAAAGAACGGGTTTTTGGCGAAAGGGGCTTGACAGCATGAAACGCATCCCCCATAATCAGACAGACAGACAGACAGACAGACAGACAGACAGGATAGCTCTGTCCTTTTGTGCTGTCCGAGCAGCATATATATCAGGCGCGCTTTGCCCATGGGTTTTGTGGGCGGGGCGCGCCTTTTGATATGCTTTTACAGCTACATCTGTTAAAAAGGAATCGAGGCGATCAATCAGAACAAAGAAGGAGGTTTTTGCACATGAAGAAAAAGAGAATCGTATCAACGCTCCTTGCGCTGTTGCTTTTCGCGGGTCTGCCCGTGTCGGCGCTGGCGGATACTTGGGACATCAGCAAGGGCGACATCACCGTAAACGCCGGAAGCGGCGGGCAGACGGTCACCCAGGGAGGCGGAGCCGCTGTGGAGGACAGCGCGCCCGTCATTACGGGAAGCTCCACGGAAAACACCCTCACCATCAACGCGGATAGCGGTCAGACCGCAAGCGTCACCCTCTCCGGTGTGAACATCGACGTGCGCGATAAGGGCAAGGCCGCCGTTTCCACCACCGGCGAGGGCAATGTCAGCATCGAGCTGAACGGCGGAAGCACGCTCAGGAGTGGCTATGAGCATGCCGGCCTTGAAAAGAACAACGGCGGCAGCCTGACCATTGCGGACGAGGACAAGAACGGCAAGCTGACCGCCTGGGGCGAACAACAAGGTGCGGGCATCGGCGGCGGAAGCGGAAAGGACGGCAGCAACATCTTCATCACCGGCGGCGGGGTCAACGCCATCGGCGGCCTCGCCGCCGCAGGCATCGGCGGCGGCCTCGGCGGCAACGGCAGCAACATCACCGTTTCCGGCGGCAAGGTCGGGGCCACCAACGGCCTCAACGGCGCAGGCATCGGCGGCGGACAGCACGGCAGCGGCAGCAACATCACTATCTCCGGCGGCGAGGTCAACGCCAGCGGCGGCAAGAGCGGTGCGGGCATCGGCGGCGGCCTCGGCGGCAACGGCAGCGACATCATCATCTCCGGCGGCGAGGTCAGTGCCAGCGGCGGCAAGAACGGTGCGGGCATCGGCGGCGGAGTAGATGGCAAGGGAGAAGGCATCACCGTTTCCGGCAATGCACAGTTGAAGGTGCGGGGCGGCAGTGTCCACGGAGATTACGGAACGGGCGCAGGCATCGGCGGCGGCGGCAGCTATGGCACCGACGGCGCAGAGGTGGAGCCGGATATTTGCGGGCTGAACCCCGGCGGAAAAATCGAATATTACGAGCCGGGCAGCGGGATGACGGGAACTCCTAGCAAAACGATTACAAATCCCACCGGAGACTATGTATGGGACAGCGGCACGGTGACGACGCCCGCCACCTGCACGGGAAAGGGGGTCAGGACTTACACCTGCACCAGCTCCTCCCATACAAAAACCGAGGATATCCCCGCCCTGAACCACAGCTTTGCAGGGCAGGAGTATGTTTCCGACAACAACGCCACCTGCGAACAGGACGGCACCAAGACGGCAAAGTGCGTGCGCTACGGCACGGGCGGCTGCACGGAAACGGACACGGTAACGGACACGGGCAGCAAGCTCGGGCATCTATTTGAGGACTATGTTTCCAACAACGATGCGACCTGCGAGCAGGACGGAACAAAGACGGCAAGGTGCGTGCGCTACGGCGCGGGCGGCTGTATGGCAACAGACACGGTAACGGACACGGACAGCAAGCTCGGGCATCTCTTTGAGGACTATGTTTCCAACAACGATGCGACCTATGCGCACGACGGCACCAAGACGGCAAAGTGCGTGCGGTATGACCAGTGCGGGGAGACCCACACCATGCCGGATGAGGGAAGCCGGTTAATAGCTCCTCCCCTCTACCGCGTGACCGATAAGGACGGCAGGGACATTGCCTACACGGCCGAGCAAAAGGGCGGCGTGCTGACCGTCACCGTTGACGCGGACTTCGCCGTGCTTACGAGCAGCCTGAGCGGCATGACCGCCCTCAGGGCGCAGGGCATAGAAAAGATTATTTTTGTCACCAACGGCGCAAAGACCGCCGTAAAGCTCTCTACCATCATTTCAAAGCTCACCGCGAACGGCGTCTTCCGCCTCACCCATGACGGCAAGGCCGTCACGTTCACCCTCGGCTAAAACATGGCAGATGTGAGCGCCATTCTCATCAAGCCGTAAGCGAAATCTAAAAATCCATACAGGCGGGCAGGCACGGCTTGTGTCTGTCCGCCTTGTCTGCCAAAAAGCGCGGCGGACGGCGGCAGTCAATGGCATCCCACCACCACCCCCGTCCCCGTGATAGTCATACCCCCCAAGACTGGTGATATGACGGTTTGGCAGAGCATACTGCATTTCTTAGGGATAAGGTAAATAAATAAGCGGACGAAAAAGCCCCCGCAATGCGGGGGCTTTCAGTCTGTCAAAAAACCCCAGGGTTGATAAGGGGCCGCAGCCCCTTATGTTTAATCCGGCTCTGACGACATGTGCGTCAGAACGGATGAAAACCCAGAGGTTTTCGTACTTTGCGGATTTTGCCGCCCGGGAGCGAATGCGAGAGGCAAAACCCGTAAAACTCAAAAAAGTGGCATTCAGCCACTTTTTTGACACTCTAAAAGCCCCCGCAATGCGGGGGCTTTGGTGTTATATCAGGCTTTACTGCTCAAACTGGAACTCGTCGGCGTTCTTTTCCATGAAGAGGTTGAAAACGGCGTTTAGTATTTCCTCGTCGTCCACGCCCTGAAGCATGTCCTCCTCGTTGTCCTCCTCGGCCTCCAGAAGCTCCAGAATGACCGCCTCGGGCGAGTCTGATTCGTCATCGACCGGCAGCATGACTACGTACTCATGCTCCTTGTAGGGCACTATATCCAGCACCTCAAAGTCCACATCGCTGCCGTCGGAATCGGTAAGGGTTATGACGTTGGTGTATTCCTCCTGCATGGCTACGCTCTTTACGCCTTTCCGTCGCAGCCCAGAACGTCTACCAGCTTGTGCTCTACCATGGCCTTTATGGCGGCGCGGGCGGGCTTCAGATACTGGCGGGGATCAAAGTGATCCGGGTGCTCGTTGAAGTACTGGCGAATGCAGGCGGTCATGGCAAGGCGCAGGTCGGAGTCGATATTGATCTTGCAGACCGCACCCTCGGCCGCTTTGCGGAGCTGCTCCTCGGGGATGCCTACTGCATCGGGCATCTTGCCGCCGTTTTCGTTGATTATCTTAACGAATTCCTGAGGCACAGAGGAAGAACCGTGAAGCACGATGGGGAAGCCGGGCAGACGCTTTGCCACTTCGTCCAGTATATCGAAGCGGAGTGGAGGAGGTACCAGTATGCCCTTTTCGTTGCGGGTACACTGGGCGGCGGTGAACTTGTATGCGCCGTGGCTGGTGCCTATGGCTATGGCCAGAGAGTCTACGCCGGTGCGGTTAACGAATTCCTCGACCTCGTCCGGGCGGGTATAGGAGGAATCCTCGGCGGATACCTTTACCTCGTCCTCAACGCCCGCAAGGGTGCCGAGCTCGCCCTCTACCACTACGCCGTGATCATGGGCATACTCGACTACCTGACGGGTCAGGGCGATGTTGTCCTCGAAGGATTTGGAGGAACCGTCTATCATGACGGAGGTAAAGCCGCCGTCTATGCAGCTCTTGCACAGCTCGAAGGTATCGCCGTGGTCGAGATGCACGACAATGGGAAGGTCAAAGCCCGCGGTCTGCTCGGCATCCTCTATGGCGGCCTCGATGAGCTTCATCAGGTATACGTGCTTGGCGTAGGCGCGTGCGCCCTTGGAGACCTGGAGGATAAGGGGGGCGCGCTTTTCGATAGCGGCCTCGGTGATGCCCTGAATGATCTCCATGTTGTTGACGTTAAAGGCGCCGATGGCGTAACCGCCGTCATAGGCCTTTTTGAACATTTCGGTGCTCGTTACAAGTGCCATTCTATTATCTCCTTTTCAAAAAATATCTGAAACTTCAACACTAAATATTATATCCCTAAAAAAGTATGTTTCAATAGTGTCAAAGCCGGTTTTTAGAAAATGCATATTAGAATTGTAGATAGCTGGTGCTTGGGGTATAATAACAAACAGGTAATATATGCCAAAACAGGCCGAAAGGAAAGAAAATGGAAAAGCTTTTATCGCTGGTTGTACCGGCATTCAATGAGGAAGAGGCAATGGAGCAGTCCTTTGAGAGGACGTACAGGGCCATGAGCTCCATAGGCTATCCCTTTGAGATAATCTACATAGACGACGGCAGCAGGGACAGGACATGGGAAATAATATCCCGCCTTGCCAGGGAGCACGAAGAGGTTAAGGCACTGCGATTCTCAAGGAATTTCGGCCATCAGCTGGCGGTTACCGCCGGCATGGACGAAGCGAAGGGCGACGCGGTGATAATCATGGACGCTGATTTGCAGGACCCTCCGGAGGTCATTGCCGATATGGTGAAGGCGTGGGAGCAGGGCGCCGATATAGCCTACGGCAAGCGAATGCACCGCAAGGGAGAGACTGCCGCAAAGAAGTTTACCGCATGGTGCTATTACAGGCTGCTGAACTTCATGAGTGCGTATCCGATACCCCTGGATACAGGCGATTTCCGGCTGCTCGACAAGGCCGTTGCGGATGAATTCAAGGTGCTCAGGGAGCACAACAGGTTCCTTAGGGGAATGAGCGCATGGCTGGGCTATAACGCCGTTCCCGTGGAGTACGTCCGCGAGGAGAGGTGTGCGGGAAAGACCAAGTACACCCTTAAAAAGATGCTCAGGCTTGCCGCCGACGGCATATTCGGCTTTTCCTCAAGGCCGCTGACGCTTATAGGCTGGGCAGGGCTTGCGGTGCTGTGCATTGCGCTGCTTGGGCTTATCGCTACCATAGCCTGTGCCGCCGTAACAGGCGTTCCCGGGTGGCTTTGGGCGGTGTGCGCCCTGGTGCTGCTGGATGGTGTGATACTGTGCGCCATGGGCGTGCAGGGGGCTTATACGCAGCGCATTTACGACGAGGTAAAGGGGAGGCCCCTTTACATAATAAAAGAAAGGCAAAGCTGAGCCTTTCAAAAGTATGCGAGAGGAAGGTAAAAAAAGATGACAGATCCGAGGATCAAGACACTTGCAAAAAACCTCATAGGCTTTTCCTGCGCCGTAAAGCCCGGTGAAAAGATACTTATCGAGGGCAACGGCGAATGTACCGAGCTGGTCAAGGCGTTGGTCAAGGAGACCTATGCCGCGGGCGGCGTCCCCTTCGTATGGATAAAGAAGCCTGAGGTATGCCGGGAGCTGGCGCTGGGCGCAACGAAGGAGCAGCAGGAGCTTATGGCAAAGATAGACTGCGAGCTCATGCGCCACATGGACGCATATATCGGCATAGGCGCAAAGCTCAACACTAACGAGATGTCCGACGTGCCGGGGGATAAGCTGGCCCTCATAAGCGCCGTATACGGCAGGCCGCTGAACAACATTCGCATACCCAATACCAAGTGGTGCGTGCTGCGCTATCCCAATCCCAACTTTGCCCAGATGGCAGGCATGAGCACCGAGGCCTTCGAGGACTTCTACTTTAACGTTTGCAACCTCGACTATGCTAAGATGGACAAGGCCATGCAGCCCCTCAAGGAGCTTATGGAAAAGACCGACAGGGTTCATATAGTGGGCCCCGGCACAGACCTCCGCTTCTCCATAAAGGGTATGCCCGCCATAAAGTGCTCCGGTCAGATGAACATTCCGGACGGCGAGATATATACCGCTCCCGTAGACGGCAGCGTAGAGGGAACAATAACCTACAACACCCCCTCCATAATGGACGGCTTCACCTACGAGAACGTATGCCTTACCTTCAGTAAAGGGCGCATAGTGGAATCCACCTCCAACGACAACGAGCGCATAAAGGCCGTATTCGACAGGGATGCGGGCGCGCGGGGCGTGGGCGAATTCGCCATAGGCGTGAACCCCTTTGTCACCTTCCCCATGAGGGACACCCTCTTCGACGAGAAAATATCCGGATCCTTCCACTTTACCCCGGGCTGCTGCTACGACGACTGCAATAACGGCAATAAGTCCTGCATACATTGGGATCTCGTGTGCATACAGACACCCGAATACGGCGGCGGCGAGATGTACTTCGACGACGTACTGATCCGCAAGGACGGCAGGTTTGTACTGCCCGAGCTGGATTGCCTCAATCCCGAGAACCTTAAATAACAGTAACGGGAACACATGGATAAAAACGACCTTAAAGCCGAGATACGCAGGCTTTTAAACGAAAGGGGAGCTGTTGTCGTTGCCATAGACGGCAACAGCGCTTCGGGAAAAACCACCCTGGCAGAGGAGCTCCGGGAGGAGTTCTCCGCCAGGGTTTTCCACTGTGACGATTATTTCCTCCAACCTTACCAACGCACTGAACAACGTCTTAACGAAACCGGCGGCAACTTTGACAGGGAGAGATTTCGGAAAGAAGTGGCGGAACCCGCAAGGCTGCACAGGGACGCGGAATGCCGCAAATATTTTTGCAGGACAGGCGAACTGTCCGCTGCATTTACGGTAAAATTTACCTCGCTGACAGTCATAGAAGGCAGTTATAGCCTGCACCCATATTTGGGAGAATACTATGATATAGCGGTATTTGTATCTGTAGATCCCGAGGAGCAGAGCAGGCGCATTCTTCAAAGGAACGGTCCTGACATGCATAGGCGCTTTATGAGGGAATGGGTGCCTATGGAAAACAGATACTTCGAGGAGATGTGCATAAGAGAAAAGTGCGGCTTTGATATAAGCATAAATTATAGAGAGGGGGTTTGCCAGTAGAAAATGCAGTTTCGCTAAAATTCTCTTGCAAACCTCAAAAAAATAGAATATTATAATATGCGTTGGTTAATTTATTGTCAACTATCGGTCCAATAAGCCGATTTTATAAATTTAAAAATTTAAACGGAGGAAATATTACAATGTCAGTAAAAGTGGGCATTAACGGTTTCGGCCGTATCGGCAGTCTGGCTTTCCGAGCCGCTGTTGAAAACGATAACGTAGAAGTAGTGGGTATCAACGATCCCTTCATAGCACTGGATTATATGGGCTATATGCTCAAGTTTGATACCGTCCATGGCCGTTTTAAGGGTACCATAGACGTGCAGGGAGACAAGCTGGTGGTAAACGGCAAGTCCATTTCCGTATATTCCTGCATGAACGCGGCGGATATCCCCTGGACCGAGTGCGGCGCAGAGTATATCCTTGAGTGCAGCGGTATCAACACCACCGTCGAGCGCGCTTCCGAGCACCTGAAGGCAGGCGCGAAGAAGGTCGTCATCTCCGCTCCCAGCAAGGACGCTCCCATGTTCGTAATGGGCGTAAACCATGACACCTACACCAAGGACATGACGGTTGTTTCCAACGCATCCTGCACCACCAACTGTCTGGCTCCTCTTGCCAAGGTTATCAACGACAACTTCGGCATCGTAGAGGGCCTTATGACTACCGTCCATTCTATCACAGCCACCCAGAAGACCGTAGACGGCGCCTCCAAGAAGGATTGGCGCGGCGGCCGTGCGGCGGCACACAATATTATCCCCAGCTCCACCGGCGCTGCCAAGGCCGTGGGCAAGGTCATTCCTTCCCTCAACGGCAAGCTCACCGGCATGTCCATGCGCGTACCTACTCCCGACGTATCCGTTGTAGACCTTACCTGCCGCCTGGAGAAGTCCGCTACCTACGATGAGATCAAGGCCGCCATGAAGGCTGCTTCCGAGAGCGACCGTTTCAAGGGCATCATAGATTACACCGAGGACAAGGTAGTATCCTCCGACTTCTATCATGATCCCCATACCTGCATCTTCGATGCAGACGCAGGCATTGCCCTGAACGACCACTTCGTAAAGCTGGTTGCCTGGTACGACAACGAGTGGGGTTATTCCAACAAGCTGGTCAACCTCTGCGAGCACATGGCCGAGGTAGACGCAAAGTAACCTCAAATAAATTTGCCCCCACGATTTAGGCGGGTGAACCGCCGATGAATACCCCCTGCCCATGCGGACAGGGGATATTTTTTTGCCGGGGCTTTTCTGCATACAAACCTTTTGTTATAATAAGTATATAAAGATACTTTTAAGCTTTGGTTCTTAAAAATATTATTTTACTGGAGCATACTTGTATGGATATCAAACAGCTTGAGGCTTTTTGCATGGTGGTAAGGCAAGGCAGCTTTTCCAAAGCGGCAAGGGTGCTGGGGGTATCCCAGCCCACCGTGAGCGCGCATATTTCCACCCTCGAAAAGGAATTGGGGTGCGAGCTGCTCATACGCACCAGCAAGAGCATACTGCCTACGGATAAGGGTGCGACGCTTCTAAGCTACGCACAGGGCATAATGAGTCTCAGACAGAAGGCGATGGAGGAACTTTCAAGGGAGGATTCACGCTATACGGGCAGCATCACCATAGCGGCCTCATCTGTGCCCGCACAGTACTGCCTGCCGGAGCTGCTCTCGGAATTCAGCCGGGAGTATCCGGGGGTATCCTACCAGCTGCACAACACCAACAGCCTGCAGGCTGTGGAGGAGGTAAGGCGCGGCAAGGCGGATATAGCCCTTACGGGCGCCAGAGTGGAGAATACCAATTGCGAGTTTACCAGCTTCCTCAAGGACGAGCTTGTGATAATAACCGCCAATAACGAGCGCTTCAGGAAGCTGAACGGCAGCTTCCCAAGGGAGCTTCTTAAAAAGGAGCCCTTCATAGCCAGAGAGCTGGGCAGCGGCACCAGAATGGAATACGAGCAGCTTCTGCGCAGCGAGGGCATAGAGCCGGGCGAGCTCAATACCGTTGCCGAGATGAATTACAGCGAGGCGGTAAAGAAGTCCGTAGCGGGAGGGCTGGGCATAGCTATAATCAGCATACACGCCATAAGCGATGAGCTTTCATCAGGAAGGCTGCTGTGCTTTAACCTGGGAGATAAGGCCATGCAGCGGGACCTGTATCTGGTTATACGGAGAAATCGCTCAGAAATGTCCACGGCGGCGCTGTTTTCGTCCTTTGTGCTCAGGCATTACAACGTAGAGAAAAATTAAAGGCAAACAAAAAAGACGGCACGCGCCGCCTTTTTCTATTATCGTCAGTCGCCCATGGGCTTTATCTTGTTCTGGTATATCCTGTAGAGGTTTATGCCCACAAAGGTTATGGAGCCAAGCTCAGATATGGGGAAGGCATACCATACGGCGGACAGGCCGAGGGTACGGGAGAATATGAAGGCCACTGGCAGAAGTATCACAAGCTGGCGAAGGGCGGAGGAAAAGAAGGAAAGCCTGCCGTCGCCTATTGCCTGAAACAGGGAGGAGCCCATAATGCACAGGGCCGCGAAGGGGAACGAGTAGCTGATGATCTTCAGGGCGGGAACGCCTATGGCCATCATTTCGTCGGACGCCTCAAACAGCCGCAGCATAAAGTCGGAATGGAGCTGGAATATCAGCATGCCAAGGCACATTATGCTGAAAGCATATATGCAGCCGTATTTCAGCGCTTCCATTATGCGCTTCCTGTTGCGCGCACCGTAATTGTAGCCCATTATGGGCATGGTGCCGGAGTTCAGGCCGAATACCGGCATGAAAACGAAGGACTGGAGCTTGAAATAGATGCCGAATACGCTTACAGCGGTAGAGGAGAAGGCTATCAGTATCTTGTTCATGCCAAGGGTCATTATGGAGCCTACCATCTGAAGGAAGATGCTTGGCACGCCTACATCGTATATGTCGGCTATACTCTGCTTATTCGGTCTGAAGTGCCTGAAGTGTATTTTTACAAGGCAGGACCGGCGGCTCAGCATGAAAAGCCCCAGCAGCATGCCCACCAGCTGCCCGCCCACTGTGGCTATGGCAGCGCCGGCAATGCCAAGCTTTGGAAAGCCGTAAAGGCCGAATATGAGTATGGGGTCGAAAACTATGTTGAATACCGCGCCAACGAGCTGTACGAACATGGACTTCATGGTGCTGCCCGTTGCTTGCAGCAGCTTTTCGCACATCACCTGAACCGTCACGAATACGGCGGGAATGCCTACCCATGAAAGATAGGTTATGGCATACTCGGTTATCTCCGCGTCCGCATGGAACAGATATATCATGGGACGGTGGAGCAGACCGAAAAGCACCGCGAAAACCACGCCTCCGCAAATGGCCAGAAACATGGCGTTGGTAGCGGCGGTATCCGCTTCTCCCTGACGCTTTTCGCCGAGACGGCGCGCCACAAGGGAGTTTGCGCCTATGGCCGTGCCCACGGAAACGGCGTTTATCAGCATCTGGTACGGGAAAACCAGCGAAACCGCCGTAAGGGCGCTTTCACTTATGCGGGAAACGTAAATGCTGTCAACAACGTTGTAGGTAGCCAGCACCAGCATGGATACCATCATGGGAAGTGACATTTTGATTATGAGGCTTCTTATTGGCAGATAGCCCATCTTGTTTTCGGCGTGTGTGCTTTCCATTTTTTTGACCGTAATTAAAACTATATAACTGTTATATAATTATCCCTTCGTTAATAATAGAAAATACTTTTTGCATTAAAAAGGACCCATGGCGGCATGGGCCCTTTTGTTGCTTGTTTAAGCGCCAAAGATTACTCTTCGACAGGAGCGCCAACGGGGCAGACGGAAGCGCAGGCGCCGCAGCTGATGCAGGTACCGGCGTCGATCTCGTAATGATCAGCACCCTGGGAAATAGCGCCAACGGGGCAGCCGGACTCGCAGGAGCCGCAGCTGATGCACTCATTAGAAATTACGTATGCCATTAATGATTACCTCCACACAATTTTTCATGTATATTGTAACATGAATATTTTTATTGTCAACAGATTAAAGCCCATTAACCAGACATTACCTGTTGTTGTCTTTCATGCGGCGCTCCATCATGTCCGCCTTTTCCTCGCTGAGAAGCTCGGCCAGCTCCTCAGGCTCTGCGTCCATCATCATCTGCCGTTCTACCTCGGCCTCTACGTCGATATTCTGAGCCTGCTTGCCTTTTCCGCCCCGGGTGTAGGTGAGCTCCCGGAAAGGGTATTCCCTGACATCGATGGTGCCGTCAGGCAGCATGAGTTTGACCTTTGTCCTTTCGGATATGACGTTGTTTTCAATAACGGTTCCGGTGAGCCCTTCGGGAGTGCCGGCCTCACGGCCTACCTTGGGCATTTGCTTGCGCATGTACTCATAGCCGTCCTGTTCGTATTTCAGGCAGCACATGAGCCTGCCGCAAATGCCGGATATCTTGGTGGGGCTGAGGGAAAGGCCCTGTTCCTTGGCCATCTTTATGGATACGGGCTGGAAGTCGGGCAGGAACTGCTTGCAGCAGACGGGCCTGCCGCAGCTGCCCAGGCCGCCCAGCATCTTGGCCTCGTCCCGGACGCCTATCTGGCGCAGCTCTATGCGGGTCTTGAATACCGAGGCAAGGTCTTTCACAAGCTCACGGAAGTCCACCCGGCCATCCGCCGTAAAGTAGAACACTATCTTTGAGCCGTTGAAAGTATATTCCACGTCCACCAGTTTCATGTCCAGGCCATGGGCCTGTATGCGCTCCATACAGGTGGCGTAGGCGTCCTTTTCCTTGGCGCGGTAGCTGTCTCGCATCTCCCGGTCCCGGTCGGTGGCCACGCGGATAACCTCCTTGAGAGGCTGTATTACCTGATCGTCGGGTACGTCGTGAATGCCTACCATCACGTCGCCGTACTCGGTGCCTCGGGCAGTCTCTACTATGACGCCATCGCCGGCGTTTATCTCAAGCTCGCCGGGGGAAAAGTAGTAAAGCCTGCTTCCGCCCCTGAATTTTACACTGATAACAGTTGTCATTTATTAAAGCTCCTCTGTGATTTCGGTAAAAAGTCTCGTAAAGGTGCCGGCTGCCGGCGCGTTGGTGCTGAGCCTGTCCATGGCGTTCGCCAACGATTCTATGATACAGTTTATCCGCCCGGTTGTAAAGCGCGGCGCCATGGAAGAAATATCCTCAGCCCTGTCTGCATTCTGATCTATGCGGCCCAGCGTCCTGTATGTGAGCATGTCCCGCATATATGAGAGCATGAAGTGGGCGCCCTCTATGGAGGCGACGGCGTTGAGCCTGTCGAAGGGCAGCTCTCCCCGGAGCAGCGCTGCCATGACCTCCTGCGCTGTACCCCGCAGGCTGCGGTAGTCCTCGTCCTGATAAAGCTTCAGTGAGCGCTGCACTGTTCCGCCCATCCTGGCGAAGCGCATAGCATCATTCTTGGTAAGGCCAGTGGACATGAGCTCCCTGGCTGTGTCGTCATACATGGGCAGCCCGCAAAGCACTGTAGCGCAACGTGAAAGTATGGTGGGCAGTATGCCCGCGTCGTTGCCGGTAAGCAGGAACAGAACTCCATCGGGCGGCTCTTCTATGGTCTTGAGAAGCACGTTTTGGGTAGCGGGGTCTATTTCGTGGGCATTTAGGAGCAGCACAGACCTTTTTCCGCCGGAAAATGAGCTGCGGCCCAGCTCCTCGATCACTTCCTCACGAATGGTATCCTTTCGGTAGCCGGAGGGGATTATGCAGTTTCCCGTATGGGAAAGCATGGCGGCATCAGCCGAGCCTGTACAGTACAGAGCCGCGGCCCGTCTGGCTATGCCTTCGGCTATCAGCCCGTCCGGGCAGGAAATAAAACAGGCGTGGGGAATATGCCCCCGCTTTATTGCGCTAAGGAGCCATTCCTCCGCCTGACTGATGCCTTTTGACATTACTGCGCTCTAATACTTGTAGAATTGCTCCACGTCCACAACAAATACCGTTGCACCGCCCATAGTCACCTGTACAGGGGCGGGGGAATTGTCGATATACCCGGGTACTGCGGAGGGAACAACCATGTATTCCTTTCGTGTGCTGGATTTTTCCTTGATGATATCCAGCGTCTCCTGAAGCCTGTCGGCCTCAACGCCTATCATCAGCGTGCTGTTTCCGTTATGGAGGAAGCCGCCGGTGGAAGAAATGCGCGTCACGCTTATGCGGTGGTTTGTAAGCTCCCTTAAAAGGCGCTTGGAGTCATCGTTTTGCACTATCGCATATACGAGCTTCATGCTTATACCTCCCTTGCTGTGTTTATAATTATATAACGGATCGCGGCGTTTTTCAATAATTTAGCTTTATGCGGCGTTCACTGCGGCTATTATTTCCTCGAGCATCTTGACAAGCTTATCGCTGGGCTTGAAGGCTATGGCCTGATACCTGCCGTCGCGCTTGAATATCAGGGTGCTTGCCTCGCTCTTTTTGCCCGTGCAGAGTACGGCGGCCTTCTTAACGGCGCTTTGCAGAGCCTCGGGATCATAGCCTATTACGCCTATCGAGGCAGCCGTTCCGGTGTCGGTCACTATGGCCTGCATCTCGCCGGGGGCAACGGTATCCACTATCCTGCCCTTACCGCCGCTGAACTGCTCGAATACCAGCGTGCCGAGAGGGTAGGGGTTCCTGCGCTGATTGCCGTACTGGTCAAGGTCGCCTTCCTCGGGCTCCATATTGAACAGGGTATAGCGATAGGAGCAGAGCCGCTTTTTGTATATCGCAAGGCATATGAGTATGAGCCCTATGAAAAGGGGTATCTGCAAAATGCTGCCGTGGGGTATGGAGCTTACGGCGTTCATGAGCATCCTTGCCAATATAACTAAGGCCAGCAGCCCGAAAAACAGCAGCAAATCCTGCTTTTTTGTGGCGTTGCCGCCGTTGGTTTCCTGATACATTATTATTGCCTCCGCTTTAAGCTTTAGTATTGTAAACTTTAATATGCCGTACCGAGTACCACAGGCCTAAGCACATCACGAGCAGCAGAGGCAGCATTGGCATACCGTCGCCGAAGGCAGGGAGTATGAAGCTGCCGGTGATGTTGAACGCTATGTGAAAGGCCATGGAAGCAAGCAGCGTCCGGTACTTATCGTATATCAGCGTCAGGGCTACGCCCATCAGAAAAGCGTATATCACCCACAGAAGCTGGCCGTGCATGAGGCCGAATATCGCGCAGGATACAAGTATGGCGGCGGGCCATTTGAGCACCCTCCTCAGAGTTCCGTATATTAAGCCCCGGAAAAGCAGTTCCTCTGCTATTGGGGCAAGCACCGCCGCGGCGATGAAGTGCTCGGCGAATGTGCCGCCGCTGCTTGCAGCCACTGAATCGTTGTAGGAGCTCATTATGTAATCGGGTATGGGCAGCAGCGTAAGCAGCAGCGATACCGCTATTGAGGACGCTACGGCGCACAGCGCACACCACATGTACTCCTTGCCGGGCAGGGGCGCGATGGCAATTATATCCCTGATACTCTGTTTTTTAAAATAGAAGGCGAGTATGACGGCGATTACCAACAGATTGTGCAGCAGCGAGATCAGAGAGGCCTTTTGGGCCAGAAAGCCGCTCATGGCGGACTGAATGTCCCCTTCCGCCCCCGCGCCGCCTACCGCTGCGAACAGCGTCATAATAAGCGCCTGTGAAATAAAATATGCCAGCAGCACTAAAAATATCTTGGCCAGAGTCTTGAGGTAATTCTTCATGCATATACATCTCCTTATTCTATTTTACCATAGAATACGCCGTGCCGTCACCAAAAAATAAAAGCGCCGCGGCTGGGCGGCGCGAAGGCTGTTTAGCTGATTTTAACTGAAAAACCCGGGCCGGCGGGCGTAATGGAACACGTCCCCGGCGGGGGTGACGACTACGTTGTCGAAGCCCAGGGCGCAGTGGGCGAAAACGGGCTTGCCCTTCTCGTTAAAGCCTATGCATACGCCCACGTGGTTGCCCTTATTGGTGGGATAGGAATTTTGAAAGACAATATCGCCCACCCGAAGCTCCTTCCAGCTTATCTCCTCGCTGTTTTCCCACTGAGCCCATGTGCCGAGACCTACTTGGCTTTCCATCTCCTCATTTGTCAGCCCCTGCTGGAGGAAGCACCAGGCCACGAAGCCTGAACAGTCAAGGCCATAGGGGCGCATCTCGCCGGTGGTGCTGCTGCCGCCGCTCTCCACCTCGGTCAGCTCGCCCCATTTTGGGTCGGGCCCTATGGAGTAGCTCTTGCCGCCCCAGAAGTAGTGTACCTTACCAACAAGGGACAGGGCGGATCGAGCCACGCTCAGCCTTGCAGGGTCTGTTTCGGCGGCCTCGCCCTTTAGCCGGGCTATATCTATCTCATCGGCAGTCAGCGGCACATACTCCGCCCTCAGGCGAGCCTCATGTATGGCATTTACGGCGAATATGCCGCCCAGCGTGACTATTGCCGCAAGCAGCAGCGCGAGCGCTGTCCTGACGGCCTTTTTTGCGGCGCGCCGCCTTTTTTTCGTATACTTCGCTTTTGTTTCCATAGCACAATGATAAACAATGCCGCCCTGATAATCAAGGCGGCAAAAGTTAATATTTTCGGAAAAGTGGCTAACGCCACTTTTCCGAGCTTTTTTCGCGTTTTGCCTCTCGCATTCGCTCCCGGGCGGCAAAACCCGCGGAGTGCGAAAACCTCCGGTTTTCATCCGTTTTGACGCACATGTCGTCAAAGCCGGAATAAACTTAAGGGGCTGAGGCCCCTTAACAACCCCGAAGCTATCCGGCAGGTCGAAGCTATGCTTTCCCTAACCGCTTCTTCATGGTCTTTTCCACCGCGTTGAGTATGTTCTCATAGCCGGTGCAGCGGCAGAGGTGGCCGGAGAGCAGCTTCCGCAGCTCCTCGCGG
>ERZ825670.2847-NODE-2847-length-15646-cov-3.822718_pt1 | contig 15646 bp, 10 predicted proteins | sample MGYA00519929_ERZ825670 | MGnify/ENA primary metagenome ERZ825670 (study PRJEB31778, sample SAMEA3449207) | human gut metagenome | biome: human gut; feature: human-associated habitat; material: faeces | place: United Kingdom | collected 2010/2012 ...
ATTTCTTATTTTACGATTGCTTTAACAGCAGCTTCGCCTTCTACGGCTACGACTACTACACCGGCAGGAGCAGCGATTGTAGCTTCGTCGGAAGTAACTACTGTGTTAGCTACTTTCTGACCCAGTATATTGCTGATTGTAACAGTCTTACCGGCTGCACCCTTAACGATTACGGCACCGTTAGTAGCGATAACCTGGATACCAGAAGCATTGATGTTTTCGTTGGCAGTTGCTATGGTAGGATCTACTGCGAAACGGGCTGCGGCTTTTATTTCAGCACCTAATGTCAGATTACCATTGACAGAAATTACATAAGCTCTTTGTGCTGCGTTACGGATTACATAAGTACCGTCTTCGTCACCAGATTCAATTACCTGGAACTTGAAGTTATTCAAGCCACCCTTAACACCTGTCACTTTGTTTTCTTTTACAGCTACCTTAGTCAGCTTGCCGTCAACCATTGTCTGCAATGTATCAGCATCCTGCAGGCTGGCGATGCTTGCTTCTTTAAAGATTAAGCGTGTAGCATAGTCTTCATTATCTGATGCAAATGTATATTTTCTCCAGTCAGTTACTCGTTTACTGTCAGCTGAGTCTGTTGCGAAATACATGAACTTCGTCTTATCTTCCGTGCAGATATAGAATGAAGGTATATTCTTGTCTGTATCTACTGTATCCAAATGGAATGTCATAGTTTCAAACGGATTGATTACAGCTGCGAATTCATCCTTCATGAACAGGTAACCACCATAGTTGTCTGTGTTCTTGAATTCTGTTGTCTGCGGAAGAGCTTCTAATGAACCATATACCTTTTCAGGTACCAAGAAGGTCTTAACCGACAGTTTGTTGTAATCGTTCTCATAATCATAATACAAAGCACCTTCCCATGCTGCTACATCAACTCTTTCTGTTTCTTCTGTCTGATCATTCTGAACATTGTCAGCTACTGCCAAATACTCTATAGCGCTTCTGAAGTCAGAATTTGCAGTAGCTATAGTACTTTTTTCTACCAGAGATACAGAACCATCCAGATTCTATTTAATAATATACTCTTTCTCGCTCTGTGATAAATCTCCTCCATTCAGGTAATATACATCATCTTCATCCGGAGCAAAGAATCTTACATTATAAGTATAGAAAGCAACTGTATCCTTTTCGATCGGAGAAGTAACAACGTTATTATTCTGGACATAAACGAAATCGTTCAGGATGTAAGAAACTTTATCTTTCTTATCATTACCATTTTCTTTTACACGAATCAGTTCGAACTGGTCGGCAGTCTTTGATGTTACTACTTCATCTCTAGATCCACCATTAAAGATTTCAATCTTTCCGGTCTTTTTATCTCTTGCTGCTGCAGCATACAATCTGTCGTTTGCTTCAGCAGTCTTGGCAAATTCGAAAGTAAACAAACCTTCTTCGCTTTCAGCTGTTTCGAAAGTATCAAATTTCTTTACTTCTTTCTTTTCAATCAGCTGAACCTGCATACCTCTGAGATCCAAATCTTTCCACTCAAAATCTCCATTAGCAGCAGTATGAGCAATTCTTAACTGTTGGTCACGAGACAATCCTTCTTTAACTGACGGATATACCGTATAGATATCGTCACCCAATTTCTTTTCGGCATACAATACTGCCCAAACTGACGCACCGGTCAGACGGTTTGTAATCTTGACAGTTTCTCTTTTATGAGCCGGATCGTTATCATTGTCTTTAACGCCTGTGATTACGAACTGATACAATGGGTCGTTTTCATTAGCTCCGTCATTTACACTCGGCATAGCAGCAAATGTAAAGTCGTTCGGCGTACTAGAGTTTGTATTATCTGACTCTAATGTCAAATACTGTCCATATTCAGAAACCTCTTCATTGGCAGCTTCTTCTGCACCGCTGACAAACTTGATTGCATAGATAGCCGGAGTAGCATCGTTGTGTAACAGGCTTGTAGCATCGGCTAATGTTGTAGAAGGAACGGCTTTCAAAGCTGCAACATCAGAACCCACACCAGACATCAGATAAGGATCTCCCTGAGGATCAGCCACGTTGTTGGTGCTAGTGTGTACTGTAACAGTTACCGGTTTATTAGCATGAGTACCGTTTTTTGCCACATCCAAACGAGCGTCAGCGACAGTCAGCTCATATTGTTCGTTGTCTGTCAGCGGATTCTTCACTGTAGCAGTGAAACAAGCGTTACCAACGAACACTTCACCGGCTTTAGACATCAAAGCAGGATTATAGTAGTCTTTATTGTCCTCTACTTCCAGTCTATCCACACCCTTCTTATCATAGAAGTTCATGTCGCTACCTTTCACGGTTTTCAGCAAGAAACCACCACCGTTAGCACGACCTGCGTCTGTCAGCTTGGTATAGCTTTGCGGATGAATAGCTACGAAAGTCATCTTGTTGAACTGTTCTTTACTTGTGATACGGAAAGTGTTCAATGTTGCTTTATCATCAGCATCTTTTCTATCCAATGCGCTCCAGTCTGAAGCCAAATAGATACCGGCAGGGATAGCATAGTGTGCGCCATTAGCTGTCCAACCAAGAGAATCGGTTGGCATGAAAGCCTCTGTGTTATCTTCATTACCATCCGAATCAAGGTTCTCATCTACATAGAACGCTTTCAAATCCAGATCTTTAAAGATATTGTCATTGATATCTTTACCATTATAGCTGTTAACAAACGAGAACATGAAACCTCTACCGCCCTTCATATCATTCAGTTCTTCAGCTACGTTCTCGCCAAGAATATCTCTTTCACCTAAAGTTGCAAGAAGGAATTTGTCCGAATCGCTCGGACCACCCATTGTGAATCCATTACTTACTAATAATTGGTTGCCACCGTAAGTTCCGGCATCAGCATAATACAACCACAACTTAGTATTTTTATCAGTTGATTTAATCTGAGTCTTGCTATCATCCATTTCTTTCATGAACCAAATCTGAGTCTTGCCATTATCAAATTTTGATTCATCAGCATCATCTACACAAGCAAAAGGATTAACATTAACTTTAAAAGCCAAAGGAACTCCGGTTGCTTTGCTTTCCAAAGAATAATAGTAGTGTTTAGTTCCTGCAGCAGCACCCGGTGTACCGCTACCACCTTCAGTAATGATATCTTCTTTAAAATTCCAAAGAAGTGCATCCAGATCTTTATCAGTCAGACTGCTGAGATCTTCCATAGCTAAATCAACCACGGAGTAAACCAACTTTCCAGCCTTAGTCTTAGTTGCTTTAAGAAGGTAGTCCGCACTACTAATCTTACCGTCGCCATCAACATCTTTGACAATAAAGACACCGGTTTTGGTACCTCCGAAAGACTGTACCTTTAACGGTGCCCCATTCACCTTGATGTCTGCCGCATTAACATTAAATGACGAGCCTGCGACCAGCATACCCGCCATCAAAAGCGTAGAAAACTTTTTGTTCATAATCTTTAATTTAATATTAATAATAGTGTTACTTAAAAGTCTGTTTCTTTTAAAGCTACGAGTAAACCGTCACCCTTATAAGCTCTTCTCCAAACTTTATTTATGAAGAAATCTTTCGCAAAATGACTAGTTAAAACGTTCCTTTTTTCTAGTCACTATTTGGGGTATATATTGTTTTCATAATGAAAACAGTGTATTTCGTACTAATTTTGCTATTGCGTTGATAAGAAAGGATATAGGAAAGAAAAAAAAAATTTGAAAATGGTTGGAGGATTAAAAGAATGTGGTAACTTTGCTGGCGAGAAAAAAGGAACGTTTTTTTTAGCCATTCAATTTTCCATCTATACTTTATATTTCAAAGCATACACAAATTTCACCTTTCAGGAATATCCAGTTCAGTGCCTATCCGTCAAAAATGGATGCCTACCCGTCAGAACCCCGATGCCTACTCGTTTTCAGGCCAGTTACTACCCGTTGGGAGAAAAGGGGGTTTTGGGAAAGTGATTGTTAACTACAGTTAATTGCGTCAAAAGCCTCAAAAATTCCCTAAGGTATTATCGGTACGGTAATCTCCCGGCCTTTGGTCGTTTTATGAAAATAACCGGCTCCTAATGAAATGATTAACCCGTTTTTCTCAGCCGAAGTCAATAAGCGGTCGACCGAAGATTTGCTAAGAAGGAGGACATGTCCCGCGTCACGAATCTCCGCACGCTTGAATTTTAGCGGCATCTCGGCAAAGATTTTCTGCGAAGTGAATGGCATTTTATAACGCAACTCCTTTTTATTCCTCTTCAGGGAAGTGCTCACCACATAGGTGTGTTGTAAACAGATCGTACCGATATGAAAAGCCACTTCGAAATCATCGTCACGGATCACCCAATCTTTTTCCTCACTCAGTGCCTCCCCTTTGCGAATCGCCGTGAGCACCATACCAATACGAAAGATAGCCAGCCGGTAACGCAACACGGCGGAAGCCACATCTTCATGCCCGAACACACGTACGTTATTATATTCTTGTTTGAAATAACGGTTCAGCCGTTTACGCTGCGTATCACTGAAATGAACCCAGGTAGGATGCTTGTCCAGATGCACGCCGATATCCAGTACCCGCTCCGCCAGGCTATCGAAATAATGGGCTGCCGCCGGAGTGTCATCTTCCGATGTAAGCGGACGGTATTCACCGTGCCCGGCAATCTTATAGACCATCAAACGGCTGAACAAACCGCTTTCCGCCGAAGGGACCAGACGACGGAACATCTCCGGCGTACCCGTCAGCAACATGCTCAGCAACGGATAAGAAGCCAGCAGGGAACCGTTCGTCTTGGTGGAATTGCCGATCCGTTCGTGATGGGCCGCCTGGTTCAGCAGATAACCATAGTTGCCATACTCCTGAAACAGTGTATTGGTCACCGCCTCCATCTCGGTTTCAAACAGGCAGGAAGCATAATGGCTGTTCGTTTCCAGTTGCTCGATCATCCGCGCCAGCGAGGTATAACCGGAGATATTCAGGTTCATCTGTTTTATCGGTTCCGGATTTTCGGGAGCCAGTCCGGCCGGTTTCTTTCCTCCCGAACGCAACAGTAACTTCTGATACAATTCATACTCTTCCTTTTTCTTCAAATATTCCTTCACCTCGCAACGTGAATTGTCGTACACATAGCGTTGCCACGAAGCGATCAGCTTAAAAAGGGATGCGACACAGCCCTTCCCGCTTCCGGATTCGCCGATCACTACTCCGTAAAAAGGAGCCTGATACTCTTTCCGCGCAAAGGAACCCTGCACATGGGGCGTTACGCTGCTCAACATGGCCAGCGACGACAACAAAAGGACGCTTCGCTCGGTATCATCGCGGGCATACGTCAGAATGTCCCGGATAAGGGACGGCAACGACTGGAAAAACTCTTCCCGGAAAGGAGGAAGAAGGGTTTCATCCGGTTCTATATCAATGCCTCCATCATCAAATCCGTCCGTTTCTTCGCAATCGGGACGATCAGGTAAACTTTTGGGGCTTTTGAGTTTTTGATGCGGTTTCCGGTGCTCGGGAGGGCAATAAGGGTTGCTTCCGTGGGACGAACGATAACGGGTATAGATATCCGAAACGATACCGGCAACCTCTTTTTCCGTAAAACCCGGTTCCACGTAGCGGCTCAGGCATTCTCTTTTCACTTCGGACTCTTCGAATCCGGCAGCGTTCAAGGCCCCCGAAAGTTTCATGACAAACGTATGGCGATTGCCGGAAGAGAAAGAATTGTCGGTCTCAAACTTATCCATGTAATTGCCCAGCGCTCCGTCGGAAGACGGGATGGCTGAAGCCGTAACAGGTTTCTGCGGTGCCGGCGGAGCTTCCACCTTGACTGGAACGACTTCGGACTTTTCCTTATAAAAAGCAGTTGGGTCATAGCTGACAAAGCATCCCCTGTTAGGATCTTTCCCGCAGTAATCGACCAGGATGCCGGGCAGGTCGTTTTCCAACTTACGGCAGACGGTTTCGAAAGCCGGCAGATGAAGATCGAGGTCGCTGTCCACCAATACGAAAAGTTTATCGCCTTTGCCCGAAGCACTGATATGCCCGGCTTTGACATAAGGCAACCCCTCTGCCCGGCGGAGAATATCTTCTGCCGAAGTCGGCACGCCGTCGATATCGACAATGATGCAATGGCTGTAGTGCACCAGGTGTTCGCGTTTTCGTCCCCCTTTCATGATTCCTCCGGCAACAAGCAACGGAAGTTTCTTTTTACGCTTATCCCCTTCTTCCGTATGCCCGGCAAGATATTCGGCACGGAGGCGGGTGATAGCGGAGGCATACTTTTTACTTCTGATCTGGTCGATGTACTGGTCTAAAGTTGTTATTTGCAGATCGTTGACGTTGAATGCAGAAGCAAAGAAAGTACATTCAACGGTTTGGTTTAATTCCATGTTCATAATACTAAGTGTTTAGGGCGGACAGGATGCCGCGATGATTATTGGCAACAGATCGTAAAAGGTCTGTGCATTAAGGCTCTCCCAGATGGTCGATCAATACCGCCACCTGCTTGGGTGTGTAAAGTTTCTGGAATTTCACCCATCCGGCAGCTTCCAGTTTTGCTTTCAGCCCGCGCGAAGTGCGTATCCATTCCCACATACGTTGATAGGCAACCATCGATGTACGACCCGGAAAATACAATTGGGCGAATTCGGTCACTCCATACGCTCTTTTGTAATTTGTTTTTTCATGTTTCATTTCTTCCATAAGTCTTAAATTTTAAGCGTTATTCAATGGTATAAATATAGTGAATAATACAATAAGATGCAAGAAAAAAGAGATATTTATCACCCCCGATTAAACCTTTTTTTATTCCGTTTGTCTATATCTCGATTGAGTTGTGTATATTTACATGCCTATTGATAAGTTTTAAAGTAGATACCATTGAAAATATGACGAAGAGAGTGAAGTGGGGCGTTACCGCCGCAATCTTCCTGATGATTGCAGGAATGATTGTTTATCCACAGGTTAAGAACCAGTTGACAGCATCAGGCAAAGATTCCGTTGTAGCTCCCGCACCGGGAACAGGCGCACGGAAACAAGTGCTGAACATTAACGCCGAAGTGTTGAAATTCCAATCACTGACCGACAAAGTAATCAGTACTGGCAGTATCATTCCCGACGAAGAAGTAGACTTATCCTTCGAATCGTCCGGAAAAGTGGTGAACATCTATTTCAGCGAAGGAACGCATGTGAAAGCCGGCGACCTGCTGGCCAAGATCAACGATAAACCCTTACAGGCACAACTCAGGAAGCTGGAAGCCCAGATCCCGTTGGCAAAAGACAGGGTATACCGCCAGCGCACCTTGCTGGAAAAAGATGCGGTCAGCCAGGAGGCCTACGAACAGGTAACGACTGAGTTTGAAAAGCTGATGGCCGACATCGACCTGGTAAAAGCCAATATCCTGCAAACCGAACTGCGCGCTCCCTTCGACGGGATCATCGGTCTGCGCTCAGTCAGCGAAGGGGCCTATGTCTCTCCGACGACCGTCATTACCAAGCTGACTAAAATATCTCCGTTAAAAATCGAATTTTCCATTCCCGAAAGATATGCAAACGATGTGAAGAACGGAACGATGATCGTCTTCCGCCTGGAAGATTCGAACGGTATCATGCGCGACTACAACGCGAAAGTATATGCCGTCGAAAGTAAAATGGATATGACGACCCGTACCCTGAAGGTGCGCGCCACGTATCCCAATACGAACGAAAGCATTTTCCCCGGCCGTTACACTTCCGTAGAGATCACCAAGCGTGAGATCAAGGAAGCGCTGGCTATCCCGAGCGAAGCGCTGATTCCGGAAATGGGCAAGAACGTTGTTTACCTGTATAAAGACGGAGTAGCCGAACCCGCTGAAATAGAGATCGGCCTGCGTACGGAAAGCCATGTACAGGTACTTAATGGCGTACAACCCGGCGATACACTGATCACTACCGGTGTGATGCAGCTGCGTACCGGCATGCAAGTAACAATTGATAATCTGTATTAAATTCCCCTATGGCAAATATATCGGAAACCAGTATAAACAGGCCGGTACTTTCGACGGTAATGATGCTTGTCATCCTGCTGTTCGGTATGATCGGCTACAAGTTCCTGGGGGTTCGCGAGTTCCCCAGTGTGGACCAGCCCATTATCTCGGTCAACGTATCCTATCCGGGAGCGAATGCCGAGGTTATCATGAACCAGATCACGGAGCCGTTGGAGCAAAATATCAACGGTATACCGGGTATCCGTTCGTTGAGCAGTGTCAGTAGCCAGGGTAGCAGCCGTATCACCGTCGAATTTGAACTGTCGGTGGATATGGAAACGGCTGCCAACGACGTGCGCGACAAGGTGTCGCGTGCACAACGCTATCTGCCGCGCGACTGCGACCCTCCTACCGTATCGAAGGCCGACGCCGATGCTACCCCTATCATGCAGATCGGCGTACAGAGTAACAGGCGTTCGCTGATGGAACTGAGTGAAATCGCCGAACTGACGGTGAAAGAACGTTTGCAGACGATCTCCAATGTGAGTGGTGTGGATATCTGGGGACAAAAACGTTACTCCATGCGCCTGTGGCTCGACCCGATCAAGATGGCGGGTTACGGGGTCACTCCTTTGGACGTGAAAAACGCGGTAGATGCGGAAAACGTGGAGTTGCCCTCCGGTAGTATCGAAGGAAATACGATCGACCTGTCTATCCGTACACTGGGACTGATGCATACGGCAAAAGAGTTTGACGACTTGATTGTCAAGGAAGACGGAAACAATATCGTCCGCTTTAAAGATGTCGGGCGGGCGGAATTGGCACCGGAAGACTTACGCAGTATCCTGCGTAAGAACGGCGAACCGATGGTTATCTGCGTAATCGTTCCCCAGCCGGGAGCGAATCATATCGAGATAGCCGACGAGGCCTACAACCGTATCGAACAGTTAAAGAAAGACCTTCCCGAAGATGTGTCGATAGAAATGATCTACGACAATACCCGTTTTATCCGCGCCTCCATCTACGAGGTGGAAGAGACGATTTATGTGGCGCTGGCGCTGGTTGTGTTGATCATCTTCCTGTTCCTGCGCGACTGGCGTGTTACGCTGGTGCCCTGCGTGGTGATCCCGGTATCCTTGGTCGGTGCCTTCTTCGTGATGTATATCTCCGGTTTCTCCATCAACGTATTGACCATGTTGGCAGTCGTGCTCTCAGTCGGTCTGGTGGTAGACGACGCGATCGTGGTGGCCGAGAATATATATGTCCGTATCGAACAAGGGATGAATCCGAAAGAGGCGGGTATCGAAGGTTCGAAGGAAATCTTTTTTGCGGTAATCTCAACGACCGTTACGCTGGTATCCGTATTCCTTCCGATCGTATTTATGGAGGGGATGACCGGCCGGTTGTTCAAGGAGTTCAGTATTGTGATCGCCGGTTCCGTGACGATCTCTTCGTTTGTCGCCCTGACCTTCACGCCGATGCTTGCCACCAAATTACTGCGCAAGCGGGAAAAGAAAAACTGGCTGTATGTAAAGACCGAACCTTTCTTTGAAGGGTTGAATACTATTTATTCCCGGTCGCTCAATTATTTCCTGAGCCATAAATGGTGGGCTATCCCGATCGTGGTTGTCATGTTCGGTTCGATCGGATATTTCTGGAAAACGATCCGTTCCGAATTGTCACCGCTGGAAGACCGCTCTTCCATCTCCATCAATATGCGTGCCCAGGAGGGGGCCACCTTCGAGTTCATCCGCGATTATTCCGACCGGATAGCCGAACTGGCCGATTCCATTGCACCCGAACGCAAATTCCTGACGAACCGTGCTTCCAGCAGCAATGCCAATATCAGTGTAATTCTGCCGGACATCAAAGAACGCGAACGCTCACAGATGGAAATAGCCGAAAAACTATCGGCTGCCGTGAGAAAAGAGACTCAGGCACGTGCATTCGTTCAACAGCAGTCCACCTTCGGAGGACGCCGCGGAGGTATGCCGGTACAGTATGTACTACAAGCTCCCAGCCTGGAAAAACTGGCGGAACACTTGCCGACCTTCATGCAAAAGGTCAACGAAAGCCCTATATTCCAGATGGCGGACGTGAACCTGAAATTCACCAAGCCGGAAACGCGCATCGAGATCGATCGCGACAAGGCTTCTTCGCTGGGCGTCAGCACCCGCAACATCGCCCAGACATTGCAGTATGCACTGAGCGGGCAGCGCATGGGGTATTTCTATATGAACGGTAAACAATACCAGATATTAGGCGAAATCAACCGCCAGCAGCGTAACACGCCGCTCGACCTGAAGTCGATTTACGTACGCAGCGACAACGGTTCGATGATCCAGCTGGACAATATGGTGTCATTGCTTGAAGACGTGGCACCGCCCCAGCTATACCGTTATAACCGTTTCGTTTCGGCGACGGTATCCAGCGGTCTGAACAAAGGCTATACCATCGGCGACGGCCTAGACGAAATGGACCGTATTGCGGCTGAGACGCTCGACGGCAGTTTCCGTACCGCCCTTTCCGGCGAATCGAAGGAATTCCGTGAGAGTTCTTCCAGTCTGATGTTCGCCATGATCCTGGCGTTGCTGATGATCTATCTGGTGCTCGCCGCCCAGTTCGAGAGTTTCAAAGACCCGCTGGTGGTAATGTTCACCGTGCCGTTGGCTATTGCGGGTGCTTTGATGTTTATGAGTTATTCGGGTATCACGATGAATATATTCAGTCAGATCGGTATAATCATGCTGATCGGTCTGGTGGCGAAGAACGGTATCCTGATCGTGGAGTTTGCCAACCAGCGCCAGGAGGCGGGATTGAGTATGGCCGAAGCGATCCGTTCGGCATCCACACAACGTCTGCGTCCGATCCTGATGACCAGTGTGTCTACGATCCTCGGATTGGTTCCACTGGTATATGCCAGTGGCGAAGGGGCACAGGGACGTATTGCGATGGGTGTTGCCGTTGTCGGCGGTATGTTGGTTTCGACCTTCCTGACCTTGTTCATCGTCCCCGCCATGTATAGTTTTATATCAACAGACAGAGCAAAAAAGATATGAGAAGAATCCTAATAACGATACTGGCTGTTTCTACGGCTTTAGGTGCAAAAGCGCAGGAGGTGTACAGCCTGAAACAATGTATCGAAACCGGATTGGAACGGAACTATTCCATCCGCATCATACGTAACGAGCAACTGATCAGTGATAATAATGCCACACAAGGTAACGCCGGTTATCTGCCTACAATAGATTTAAGCGGCGGATTCAGTGGTACGGTCAACAATAACCGTAACAAACTATCTGACGGTACGACCGAAAAAGAAAACGGAGTGAACAGTGAAACGGAGAATATCGGATTGAACGTAAACTGGACGGTATTCGACGGTTTCGGCATCCAGACCGAATACGCCCGCCTGAAAGAACTGAAAAAAATGGGTGAACTGGATACCCGCCTGACGATAGAAGATTTTGTCGCTACGCTTTCCGGCGAATATTATAATATGATCCGCCAGCATATCCGTTTACGTAACTTGCGTTCATCCCTCGACCTTTCCCGCGAGCGTGTCCGTATTGCGGAAGAACGCTATCATATCGGTTCCGGTTCGCGAATGGACCTGCAACAGGCGCAGGTGGACTTCAACGCCGACAGTTCAAACGTGCTGAACCAGTTGGAGGTCGTACATACTTCCCGCATCCGCTTGAACGAGCTGATGGCATTGGATAATATCGACGAACAGATCGCTTTAAAAGATTCGGTGATACGCCCGAACATATTCCTGGACGAAATAGATCTCTGGCAAAGCACGCTGGCTTCGAACGCCTCCCTGCTGATCGCCCAGAAGAATCAGACACTCTCCGAGCTGGATTACAAGAAAGTAAAAAGCCGCGATTACCCGTATGTGAAGCTGAATGCCGGCTATGGCTACACAGCCAACTGGTACGAAGTGGGAGCAACCGACCTGCAACAGCGCCTAGGATTAAATTACGGACTGACTGTCGGATTAAACCTGTTCGACGGTTTCAACCGCCGCCGCGAACGGCGCAACGCCCGCATCCAGATAGAAAACAGCCAGCTGAAAAAGCAGGAACTGGAACTGGGCCTCCGTGCCGATATGAGTAATCTGTGGATGGCTTACCGGAACAACCTCGACCTGTGGAGCCTGGAAAAGGAAAACGTAATTGTCGCCCTCGAAAACCATCGCATCGCAATAGACCGTTACAAACTGGGTGAGTTATCCGGCATCGAATTGCGTGAAGCCCAGATCAGCTTGCTGGAAGCCGAAGAACGGCAATCCATCGCCGAATATTCGACCAAACTCTGCGAAATCTCCCTCCTCCAACTGAGCGGCCAGATATTAACGTATGTGGCACCGGAACCGGAGAAGGCGAGTTTTTAAAAACACCACAATATGATAAAAATACTTCTGTTAACCGATTTTTCCAGTGGCTACAGCCGGTCGCTTCTGGAAAATGTCGTTAGATATGCAAGGGAAGTCGGTCCATGGGCCTTTTACCGAATGCCCTTGTATTTCCGGGAACTTTATGGCGACGAAGGAGTTGTGGAATGGGCGAAAAAATGGGGAGCGGACGCAATCATCGCCCAGTTCTCGGATATAGACCTATCTGTTTTAAACCAGTTAAATATACCGATCATCGTTCAAAATTACAAAGAACGAAGCTCCGGTATTTCCAATCTGACGGGTGACTATTTCGGGACAGGTGTCATCGCTGCTAATTTTTTCCTGCATAAAGGCTATAAATCATTTGCTTACTATGGTCTGACAGATACAGTGTGGGGACGTGAACGTGGCGAAGGCTTCAAAAAGATCGTCAGCAACAAGGGGTATGAGGTTTATGAATTTAATAACCGGAAACGGGTACCCAGTGAAAAATGGTGTTTTGATGTCGAACAAGTAAGCAGATGGTTACTAAGCCTACCTAAGCCGATAGCCCTTTTTGCCTGTGACGACTATTATGCCTTACAAATCACCGAAGTCTGCAAGATGTATGATATCAGCATTCCCGAAGAAATCGCAGTGTTGGGTGTAGACAATGATAAATTATTATGTAATATCTCCGATCCTCAACTATCGTCCATTGAACTGGATATAGAAAATGGCGGTTATGAAGCAGGAAAACTACTTCATCAGTTTATAGAAAAGAAGATCATTGCACCAGTCGATATTATAATAAAACCTGTACGGATCGTCCCCCGTGCCTCTACGGAACGTTTTGCCGTATCCGACAGACATATAGAACAACTACTGCAATACATCGACAATAATTATCAGAATCCTTTATCAGTCGATGAACTGACTCAAATAGTACCTTTCTCAAGACGAGTGTTGGAAAAGAAATTTAAACGAGAAACCGGAACGTCCGTATACCAATACCTTCTGGATCTCCGCATAGAGAAATTCGCCGACCTGCTGATCACTACCGACCTGCCGCTGATCGAGGCTGCAACCCGGTCAGGCTTCACTGACTACAAAAATATTTCCCGTATCTTTACCAAAGCAAAAGAAATGACTCCTCTCCAATATCGGAAACGATTCACCCCTAAAAACAAATAAAACAAAGTCGACCCTTTATGAAGAGGTGTTCGTTTTTTAAGGTTTTTATTTCGCAATCGGTACCATGTGAGCTTATTTTTTATGCTTACTTTGTGTTGTTTGAACATTAAAACAGCACTATTATGAATGCAATATCATCATCAAACAGTAGAAAAGAGGTTAAGACAATCATCACTAACGGGAAATTGATCCTTTCGAGCGGAATCCTCGATAATGGTTATATCATTATCGAAAACGGTAAAATAACCGATATAGGGCAAGGTCAACCTCCATATAACGAGGCTAGTGAAGTCATCGATGCCAAACAACAGTATGTTTCCCCCGGTTTTATCGATCTGCACACCCACGGAGCCGGAGGCGCTGACTTTATGGACGGAACAGTAGAAGCTTATCTGACTGTGGCTAACACACATGCACGTTACGGTACAACCGCTTTATTACCCACTACACTGACTTGCCCCGATGAAGAACTTTTTCATACATTTGAAGTCTTCCGTAAAGCAAAGAAACAGAATAAAACCGGAGCAAAGTTCCTGGGTCTCCATCTGGAAGGACCTTATTTTTCTTATAACCAGCGGGGAGCACAAGATCCGGCAAACCTAAAAACTCCAACACCGGAACATTATACCAAGATATTGAATGCCACAGACGACATTGTACGCTGGAGCATAGCTCCGGAACTGGACGGTGCTATGGAATTAGGTCAATTACTCTGTGAAAAACAAATAATTCCTTCCATCGGGCATACAGACGCAATCTGTGAGGAAGTGATGGAAGCTCATAAATCCGGGTATTCCCTGATGACCCATCTTTATTCAGGAATGCAAACCGTTACTCGTCGTAACGCCCTCCGCTATGCAGGAGCCGTAGAAGCCGCATTCCTGATAGACGACATGGATGTCGAGATCATTGCAGACGGTATCCACCTTCCTAAAAGCCTGCTTCAACTCATTTACAAATTCAAAGGAACCGACAGGATCGCCCTGATAACTGATTCCATGCGCGGAGCAGGAATGCCAGAAGGTCAATACAAGCTGGGAAGCCTGAAAGAAGGACAAACCGTAATAGTAGAAGACGGCGTTGCCAAACTGCTTGACAGAAGTGCTTTTGCGGGTAGTGTAGCAACAGCCGACCGCCTTATCCGGACGATGGTGCAGCTTGCCGGAATCCCCTTAACGGATGCTGTAAAAATGATGACAGCCACACCCGCCCGTATCCTGCATATGGATGACAGAATGGGTTCCCTTGAGACAGGAAAAGAGGCAGATATCCTGTTGTTCGACGATCAGATAAAGATAACACGCACTCTCATAAACGGAAATACAGTTTATCAAATTTGACGTATTTTGAGGATTCTGTTTCGACAAGTGGGTAAAAATGAATAATTCATCTCCCTAAATTTGTCATATTGAGATTTACTAAAATTAAGTAATATGATAACAAGACGCAATTTCATAAAAAGAGCAGTAGCCGGAACAGCTATGCTATCATTCGGTGGCGTGTTACCGGAATTCAGTGCGAAAAGCTATGCGAACATAGTAGGAGCGAACGACCGGATTCAGATAGGATGTATAGGAGTGAATTCCCGTGGAGCCGCTTTGGCAAGGAATTTTGCCAAACAGGAGAACTGCATCATAAAACACATTTGCGATGTCGACTCCAGAGCTTTAAACAAATGTATTGCAGAAGTTTCCAAAATCAGCAATACGACTCCGAAAGGATATAAGGATTTACGTCTGTTGCTTGAAAAGAAAGATCTGGATGCAGTAGTGATAGCCACTCCCGATCACTGGCATGCTCCGGCAGCCTTACTGGCGATGAAGGCAGACAAGCACGTTTATCTTGAAAAACCATGTAGCCATTCACCGGAAGAAGGCGAAATACTGGTTCGTGCAGCACAAAAATACAATAAGGTAGTCCAGATGGGAAACCAGCGCCGTTCATGGCCTAATGTTGTGGAAGCTATCAATGAGATTAAAGCAGGAACCATAGGAAATGTCTTTTTCGGAAAATCATGGTACACTAACAACCGGGCACCCATCGGAACCGGGGAAAAAGCCCCCGTCCCTGACTGGCTTGACTGGGAGCTATGGCAAGGACCTGCTCCACGTACCGCTTACAGAGATAATATCATCCATTATAACTGGCACTA
>ERZ825670.2855-NODE-2855-length-15623-cov-5.686729_pt1 | contig 15623 bp, 19 predicted proteins | sample MGYA00519929_ERZ825670 | MGnify/ENA primary metagenome ERZ825670 (study PRJEB31778, sample SAMEA3449207) | human gut metagenome | biome: human gut; feature: human-associated habitat; material: faeces | place: United Kingdom | collected 2010/2012 ...
ATTAATATTAAAGTTGCTGCTTTATAATTACCTGATTCATCTTTCATGGCTAAATAATAATCATCAAATGAATGTCTATCCATAAGTGCGCCATATGATCCTGTTTGATAAAAATTCTTGTTTTCATAATTTTCAGCAAAATTGTCAAATTCCTCTTTAGTTATTTGAATTATTTCCATAAGTTATACTCCTTTACTTTTATATTATATCATAAATAATGTTAATATTATACTGTTATTTTACAATAAAATGTACAAAAAGTATGTCATAAATTAAAGTTTGAGTTATAATTAATTTGGAGGATGATATTATGAGTAAAATAATAGATGTAAAAGCAAGAGAAATTTTAGATTCAAGAGGTAATCCTACTGTAGAAGTAGATGTACTTACAGAAGATGGTGCATTTGGTCGTGCAAGTGTACCAAGTGGAGCATCAACTGGTAGTAATGAAGCTTTAGAATTAAGAGATAATGATAGTAGATTTATGGGTAAAGGAGTTTTAAAAGCAGTTAATAACGTTAAAACAAAAATTACACCTTTAATATTAGGAATGGAAGTAAAAAATCAAAAAGAAATAGATAATAAAATGATTATGTTAGATGGAACAAAATCAAAAAGTAATTTAGGCGCAAATGCTATGCTTGCAGTTTCATTAGCTTGTCTTAAAGCTGCTGCAAATGAAGAAAATGTAGAATTATATGAATATGTTGGAGATGGAAAAGATTTACCATATCCTATGATGAATATTTTAAATGGTGGAGCTCATGCTGATAACTTACTTGATTTCCAAGAATTTATGATATTACCACAAAATAAAGATTTTAGAGAAAGAATTAAAAATGAATTAAAATAAAGAGATTTACATAGGTCCAGTATGTTAATCTCTTTATTTTCATTTTTTCAGTTCTTTTTTAATTTCTCCTAGTGTTTTCACTTGATCTCTGTGATTGAACCTAACGAATTGAGTTATATTTCCACAAATATATTCTAATTCATCTTCGGAAAGGACATTTAAAATATAGTTGATTCTTCGTATAATTCGCTCTTTTTCTTTTGTAGTCGTGTTATCTAATAACAACTCCTCTAATGTATAACCAGAAACTTCAGATATTTTCAAAAAAACTTCCATATTATTTACTTTACTTGTTGCATTTTCTAGTCTTGCGGCAGTATGAATGCTAACTCCAATTTCTTCTGCAAATTCTTCTCTTGTTTGTTTTAATTCGTTTTCTCTAATATTTCTGATTTTTTCCCCAATTTTATTGTAATTCATGCCTTTTTCCTCCTCTATAATTGTATATTTTTTAGTGAAAAAACTACACCTCAATTTTGCCTTATTTTACTACTCAAATTTGCTATGTTTTATTTATGAAATGCAATATATTCAAGCAATTTAATTTTTTATTACCAATAAATTTGACAAAATATTACAAAAAACTATTACAAATTTCGACATACTTTTTCTGTCAGTATTTGTATAATTCTGTCAGAATTTGTCTGTTAAATTTGAAATTGTAAAGTGACAAAGGAAAACACTATTAAACGAACAAATGACATGTGGAAAAACTTTATAATTTTGGCAGACAAATTTTTTTGTAAAGGAGGGATTAAATAATTTAATATTCACTTTACTTTCAAGTTTATTCGGACAAATTCCGAATTTTAAAATTTGGAGGTAAATATGAAAAATTATTTAAAAGAAAAACTATCACAAGAAGAAAGATTAATAATATTAGGAATAATATGGAAAGTGGCACGTAAATACAAGGGAAAATACTATAATGACCAAAAGAGATATTGTGAAATTATTGACAATATTGATTTATCTTTTGAAGATACTTACACATTTTATAAATGTAATTTACACAGTGAAATACTATCATTGACTCCTCTTACAGATGAGCAAAAATGTGATATTGTTATGGAATTTGATTCACTATTAAGAGAATCATGCCTATTTGAACTAATAAGAACATTGACTTTTAATGAAAAGTTGGTGTTCTTTTTGTTTTACCTAAAAGATTATAAAAATATAGAAGTAGCAACACTTCTGAATAATAGTGAAAGAACAATATTAAATAGAAGAAAATCTATAGACAATAAAATTAAGAAAATGAAAGGAGAATTATAAAATGAGTAATATTTTTAATAACTATACTTTAAGCAATGAAGAAATAGAAAAAATTATTGAGGACTTTAGACCAGATATTAAAAAAGCCTCTAAAATAAATGGAAAAATAGACGAAGATTGTGAACAAAAAATAATGATTGCAATATATCAAAAATTAAGTAGAAATAGGAAAAAATAAAATTTTTGAAAAATTTTTCAAAAAATTTCCGGTTTTTAATGTTTGGGTGGCATTTACCTAGTAGAAAGATTAATTTTCAAATTTAAAGAAATGGAGGTAAATGCAATGGACATTAAAAAAGCTATTGAGTATGCACAAGTTGCACTAAAAAAGGTACAAGAAGAAAATAAAATACAAAATAAGCAGTTAACAGCCAAACAACTAGGAGAAACAATGTGGCTAATGTATTACATATATGATAATGAGCAAATACATCAAAAAGCTACAGAAATTATAAATAATTTGGAGTTGAAAAATGATTAAAATTTTAATTGTGTTAGTAGTGTTTGGCTGTACTGTTTTAAGTATAAAATCAATACTTAATAAAAATAAAAAAGCAGAAAAAAACAAGTTTTATAAAACACCTAAATTATCAAGTTTAAAAGGAAAAGATTTTAGCAATTACATAGATAATATTACAAAAGATTTATAATAGTCTTTTTGTATTCAAAAACTGTTATATAAAAAGTCAACCATTATTAGCTGAAAGGCTTGATATGAGTAATAAAGAAAAGATTATTGTTTTGTTCTTTAATGAAAAATTATCAATAATAGAAGTTGCAAACAAATTAAAAATAACAAAACAATATGTTTCAAAAGTAGTTAGACAAGATGTGAGATATGCCAAAGAAAGAGAAAATAGAAAATTGAATAATAAAGAAAAACAAAAGAAAAGAGTTAAAGACTACATTTACAACAAAAGAAAAAGGGAAAGGCAAGAAAGATTAAATGCTATTGTAGAAATGCAACACATTCAGGCAAGTTGCGAATTATCAGGAAGAAAAACTATAAATAATCGTGCTTATAAAAAATGGAATAGTAGCATTTATGAATATCATGATAAAACAAAAGAATATAGAATAAAAAAAGATTTAAAAAATAAAGTATCTTATGCAGTACCAAAAAAAATCAAATGGGAATAAGGAGAATATATGGAAAAAGCAGAAAAAAATGTTGCTATAGAAAAGGCTATAGAAGATATTATAAAGAAAAACGAAAAGTTATGGAAAGCTAGTAGATTTGTAGAAAAAGATAAAAGCATTTTTGCTTATGGGCACAGCAAAAAAGAAGCACTTGCAAACCTAAAGCAAAAATACCAAGACTATATTAATAGTAAAGAGAAAGAAACATCGAATGAGAAATTAGATGTAATGGCACATAAACAAGATTCTTCTCAAATAACAAAAAAATTATACAAGCATTGCATTATTGAATCAAATGAAAAAGAACTGCAAGATGAAGAATTAGAAATTGAGGAATAAAGATTTTTCTCAACTAGGAGGAAACATGAATAATATTGATGAAAAGATAGGTCTTAATATAAAAGAAGCTAGTAAGCTAATGGGAATAAATGAAAAACTAATGTCTGAATTAACTCATCTAAAGGGTTTTCCTTGTATAAAATTCAAACGAAGAACTGTAATTAATAAATTAAAGCTACAAGAGTGGTTTGATAAAAATAGTGGTAGGTATTTTTAATATCTGCTACTTTTTTTGGAAATGGGCTGAAACTTTAATTTTAACACGTTATAATTAAGGAAAATCATTATATTTTGACTTGTTCTGTTTCCTTAATTAAAAGGAGGGAAAATTTTGAAAGAGAAACAGAAAAAAGAAAACGAGGTGAACAAGATATGGCAATTTATCATCTGGAAGCGAAGGTGGTCAGCCGGGGCGCAGGCCGCTCCGCCGTGGCCGCTTCCGCTTATCTGAGCTGTTCCCGCCTCTACAACGATTACGACGGGATACAGCACGACTACACGAAAAAACAGGGGCTTGTCTGGCAGAAGGTTTTCTTGCCGGAATATGCACAGCAGGAATGGCAGGATCGTGAAAAACTCTGGAACGCCGTAGAGGAAGTGGAGACTGCTAAGGACAGCCGGTTGGCGCGGGAGTTCGTGGTTGCGCTTCCAATAGAATTGAGCCGTGAGGAGCAGGTCGAGTTGCTGCAAGAATTTATCCGGGAGCAGTTCGTATCAGACGGGATGTGTGCTGATGCTGCCATCCATGACACCGACGGTCACAATCCTCATGCCCACATTCTATTGACAGTGCGCCCGCTGGATGAACGGGGCAAGTGGCAGTACAAGACCGAGAAGGAATATCTCTGCATGAAAAACGGCGAGGAACGCGGTTTTACTGCCGCTGAGTTCCGGACGGCGCAGGCTGATGGCTGGGAGAAGCAATATCCCTACAAGGTCGGCAGAAAGAAGGTGTACATGACACCATCTGCTGCTGAGACGCAGGGGCTTGTCCGGGCTGACAAGCATCCCAAAAGCACCCGCTATGGCAGGCAGAACCCCATCTCCGAACGCTGGAACAGTGAGGAGCAGCTTGTGGCATGGCGGGCGGCGTGGGCTGACGTGTCTAACCGCTATCTGGAACGTGCGGGACGGGAGGAACGCATTGACCACCGAAGCAACGCCGCGCAGGGTATTGATGAGATTCCCACCATCCATGAGGGCGTGGCGGCGCAGGCTTTGGAGCGCAAGGGAATCATTTCTGACCGCTGCGAGATCAACCGGCAGATCAAGGCAGACAATGCGATGCTGCGGGAATTAAAAGCTGAAATTAAGAAACTGGCCGCATTAGTTGCCCGCACCGTTCCTGCCATAGCAGAAGGGCTGGAGAAGCTGCGCAGCCGTGTGCTGATCTACTGTTATCAGCTCTCTCACATTTGCAGTGGCAAATCTCATATTCAAAAATCTCTTGCCGTATGGAAGCCAGAACTGGAGCGTTACACCGGTCTGGTGCAGCAAATCAAGGCAAAAAGCAAAGAGCGCAAAACACTGGTTGCTGAGAAAAAGGAATTGCCAATATACCATGTGAAACGCCACAAGGCGCTGGCTGTCCGCATTGCAGAGCTGACGGAAGATTTAGAGGAACTGCGTTCCGAAAAGGCGCTTCTTTTTCAAAAACTTGAGTATGCGGAGGATGCAGGCGCAGAGGAATTCCGCAAGGATATTGCCACCATGGAGGCTGGACTGAAAAAGCTGGAGGCGCAGGAGCAAAGATACTCTGCCGAGTTGGATAAGGCGCTGGCTGAATACGCAGAGCTGAAGGCACAGGCTTCGGATTTTGATTCGGTGGAGCTGTACCAAGCACGGCAGGTCCTCCGTCCTGCGCAGGAAAAGGCAGCGGAAAGGCAGTTGGAGGAAACCTTGCAGAAGAAGCCTTCTCTTATTATGCTGCTCAGCGCAAAGCAGGAAGTATCCAGACTGCTTGGAGAGGACACAGAAGAGCGGCAGGCACGGCAGATGGTTATTCGTCGGCAACGGTCAGACCCGCAAAAGCCCAAGCACTTCCAGCGCTAAGTGATAAAAATGCACATTTTCCCTATTGACTTTTCAGCTCTAATCCGTTAGAATAATACTAACAGATTAGAATGAAAGGCCGCTAGAATGAGTACACCAAAAGTTTTTGAAAGCGAATACCGTTTTTGCCTGATCCTTTGGGATCATGAACCCATCAAGAGCAGAGATTTAGCTCAACTTTGTGAAGAGCAACTAGGCTGGAAGGTTACTACCACTTACACGGTAATAAAGCGTTTGTCGGAGCGTGGCGTGATAAAGAATGAGAATACAATCGTTTCTTCGCTGGTATCCAAGGAGCAGATACAGACAGCTGAAATTGAGGAATTGGTCGAGAAAAAATTTGCCGGTTCGATTCCGGCTTTTTTGACCGCATTTACCAAAAGCCAACAGCTCACGGCAGATGAAATTCAAGAGATGCAGCAGATGATCGACCGTTTTCGGGAGGAGCATCCGGATGACTGAATTGTTTATGAAGCTGCTTAATATGAGCATCAATGCCGGATGGCTTGTTCTGACTGTTCTGCTTGTTCGCATCATATTCCGTAAGGCCCCCAAATGGCTGTTCCCCGTATTGTGGAGCTTTGTGGGGATTCGGCTTCTCATGCCAAACGCATTGGAAAGTCGCTTGAGTGTCATTCCTGATATAAGTGGCTTTTCGGCATCCGAGCAGGGCCTGCTTTCTGTTAAAGGTTTCACTGCTCCTGTTCCTTATGTTGGAATCGTCTGGTGTACTGGTATGGCAGCAATGCTTCTGTTTGAAGCATTAAGCTATGTACATCTCCACAGCAAAGTAAAAACTGCTGTCCGGCTCTCGTCAAACGTGTATCAAAGCGAGCATGTGAATGCTCCGTTTATTCTTGGCCTGTTTGCGCCGCGCATCTATATTCCGTTCCATATAAAGAGCAAGGAATTGGATAGCATAATTGCACATGAACGTGCGCATATAAAACGCCGCGATCATTGGCTAAAGCCCATTGCGTTCTTAATTCTTTCTCTTCATTGGTTCAATCCTTTGATTTGGATTGCGTATTATTTCCTTTGTAAAGATATTGAGTTGGCATGTGACGAATACGCTATCAAGGATATGAGTGATTCTCAGCGCGCTGCGTATTCGCAGACGTTACTCTCCTGCACTGCAAACCAGAGTATTTTTGCAGCCTGCCCGCTGGCCTTCGGCAGTAAGAATGTGAAAACACGAATCCGTGCTGTACTTTCTTATCGAAAGCCTCATACTTGGATTATAACCGTGACCGCGATACTTGTTTTGGTAGTTGCCGCCTGTTTTATGACGAACCCGAGACAATCAAAAGAAAGCACTGCTCGGGAGAGCAACTATATTGGTCTAAACCAGTCTCCAATATCGGACATGATTCAAAATGGACAAACTATTTCGGATAGAAATAGTAGCGAAGAGAGGCAACGTGAAGTAGAGCTTGAGAGCGCTTTGCTAGGAGAAGCAATAAAGAAGCAAGAGTCTCTTACTCGAATTCAAAACAACTGATTTTTACAGATAAAAAGCCCTACGTTATCTAGCTGACCCAAGAAGACATCAGGCAAAAAATCAGTTAAAAAAGGAGCGTTGTTTGTGAAAAAGATCAAGTCACTGGCCGCAGTTTTTCTGGCTCTTTTTATCCTCGCAGCAATTCCGACACAGGCTTTCGCCGCTGAAACTCATGAAGGAGTTGCCACAATGCATACCCATCAGTGGCGTCTTGACCATTATGATACTACATATATTCCGATTGATGATGAAACTCATCTGAAGACTGTCTATCCCGTGTATTACTGCACTGTTTCGGGGTGCACTAATAGCTATTTGGGAAATGGTGCCTCTTCAACCGTCTCTCATACAATGAGTAGTTATTCCTACACAGGAAACAATTATCATTCCGGCAGCCTCCATTATGTCCGCTATGAGCATTCTTGTCTCCAGTGCGGGCGTACTACTGGCTATTGGGATCATTACAGCTGCCCCGGTAATGGGCATTGCATCCTGCCCCAGTCTGTTTTCCCGGTTTTGACAGATAAGTAAGTGACAGCTGAGCAGCGGCATGGGTGAATATTTCTCCCATGCCGCTGCTTGCATTATTGGAGTGCAGTTAAATGATTGTTTTCTTTTACGAAAAGGTGCGCTTAAAGCGCGGCGCTTGGCAGACGGTGAGTATTGTATTGCTGATAGCTTTCCTTTGTGCATTTTTTACTCTCTTTGATGGATTCATTTGCCAGAAAGAACAGGATATGGAGAGCGCCTACGCAGTGCTTCCCGTAACTGTCGTCGTATCCAATCTTACCGGCACGAAAACCGATGACCTGAAAATTACAGACTATATTATCAACTACTTTCTCTCTGACAAATATGCCTATGGCGGGGAACTTCAGGAAAAAGCATTTTCCTCCTATGTGAAGGATGTTTGCCTGAAAGCATCTGTCTATTACAGTCAAGGGACGGGTTTTTCGAGTCGGCAAAAGCTGATTGGCATTACTTCTGTTGATGCCGCATCGGAATTGGCACCCGTTTCAGGAAATTCGATTACTTATTTTGAGGGATATGACGAATCAATTTTTACCTCAAATAAAGCGGTGTGTCTCGTTTCAACCGCAGCGGCAGAAGAACTGTCGCAAGATACTGATAATAATGGTAATGTCATATTGACGGTTCAGATGTCGCCTGCTGCGACCGGTGAAGCGGCCACACAGATTTCGCTCGAAATTGCTGGGACGTATTCGTCGGAATCTCAAACGATCTATTGCCCATTCAGCTGCGTTGCCGCAGTACAAACAGAACTGGATGGGAAGATTACGGGGGATAGCTTGAGCGCAACAGTGCGCGATAATCATGAGCTGGACGAATTCCGGAAAATACTGATGCGTCACTTCGCAAATGTGGACCCATCCGGGCATCAAGAAGAAATCAATAATTCTCCAGCTCTCCGATATCAGCAATTTGCCATAACAGTTCATGACGAAACACTCCGCGAAACTCTGAATGCTTTGAATCGAAATTTGCAAACACTGTATCGACTAAAACCAATTTTTGCCTGCATAGAGGTCATGATTGGTGCTGCCGCAGGTTTTTTCTATATTCATATCCGAAGGCGGGAATTTGCCATTGCACGATCTCTTGGTACAAAACGCATTGAAACGGTCATTATGGTATTCGTCGAGATATGTCTGATGTTTTTGGTTGGCGCAGCTATTGGAACAATTCTCATTCTGTTTGTCCAAGAGACTGCCACCCAATATGTCATGGCCGCAGCACTCTTTTTTGCTATGAATGTCGGGGCAATTACAGCCTGCTTGATGGCAACTGGAAAAAGCGGAATCCGATTACTACGGGAGGTTGAGTAGCATGTCCGTATTATCTGTGCAAAGTGTTTCTTATTCATACAAAACAAAATACCAAACTGTTCAGGCTGTAAAAGACGTCTCGTGTGATTTGAGTGCTGGAACTCTTTATGCGTTAGTCGGCAAAAGTGGAAGTGGGAAGACAACATTGCTTTCATTACTGGCAGGACTGGATACGCCGCAGAGCGGAGACATAATGGTCAACGGCCAGAGTTTGCGGGAAATAGACGTGGATATCTACCGCCGCAAGCAGGCGTCTGTGATTTACCAAAGCTATAATTTGTTTCCACTTATGACTGTTTGTGAAAACGTCATGTACCCCTTAAAGCTGCTGAGGCATTCCGATGCCGATGCAAAAAAAGAGGCACAGATTGCTCTTGAAAAAGTCGGTCTGGGCGAAAGTTATTGGAAGCGACTCCCTGCCATGCTGTCAGGCGGCGAACAGCAACGAGTCGCAATTGCTAGAACATTAGCTGTTCATGCGCAAATCGTTCTTGCAGATGAACCTACGGGAAATCTGGACACAGAAAACAGCTCACAAATTATTCAACTGCTTTCTAAACTGGCGCATGAGGAAACCTGTTGCGTGGTAGTTGTCACACATGATTTGGAGGTTGCCAAAGCGGCGGATGTCGTATTCCGTATGGACAGCGGCAGAATCAAGGAGGACGCTGTATGACACCTTTGAAACAGCTTTTTCGTCAACCAGTTCGCTTGCTTGCAATTATCCTGCTGGTGGGAATGGCTTCCGCTTTTATCTGTCTGAGCGCAGGCGTATTTTCATCTGCAAAGGCAACGCTTGCGCAAATTGAAGAACGCTATGTGACAATTGGCATCCCCACAACGGAGACAGAGGGTGTGACAACAGAGTACAACGGGCTGACGCTCCATCATGAAGAAAGTATAATTAGTCAAGATATGTGGGCATATATGGATCAGCTTGCTGCTGATGGAAGGATCATAAAAGGCGCGTACCAACAAAAATATATCAGTGCATATTGCCCCTCTATTCAGACCGTTACCAGCGGAAATGAAGATGGCACATATGCCCCCAGCCTTGATACGCCATATGGTCGAGCGATTTTGGTAGTTCGTATCACGTCAGTAGATGAGATAAATCTGCCTGAGTTTGCTGAAATTGCGTCCGTATCTGTTACCGCTTCGATTGAAAACGTGATTAAACTTCATCAAGACTATGCTGTTCGCAGCACGCTATACCTTACTATAGGGTGTAACTCTCGGGAAGAATTGGACGCACTTGACATTCAGGTTGGGCGACGCTACTTGGTTTATGGATCGGAATATATAGACCGAGACCTAGAACTGCGCACGACATTAGCAGAATCGCACCGGTGTTCTGTAGAAGATATTGATTTGTCTCGTATATCATATGACTTGACGGCAGATGAAAAGAAAACCGCTTCACAAGATTTCATACCAGTAGCAAAATACTCTTCTGGTGAAAAAACGTCTATTTTGGGACAGAACATGGTTGACGCAATAGATTCCTGTGCAATGACTGTTACACACTGGCACGGACTGTACCCAGAAACACAGCCAGACTATGCAATTGACGGTTCTGAAACGGGTGTACTGCTAAACGACCAATACCTTGATGTATACATGACCCCGTTGGAAACTGGTCTGGATGTCTTTCTAAGCTCAAATGCGGGAATTGAATGGCGGAGCGCAGCCCAAGAATTGGATACGCAATATCATACTGTCAGTGTGATTGGTACAGATCTTCTGGAAAGCATGTATTGTTTCCATCAAAAGGACTCTTTCGTAACAGAAGGACGGAGTTTTGGGGCGGACGATTACAAAAATGGCTCTAATGTCTGCCTGATTTCTGAAACAACTGCCATTGCAAGCGGACTTGGTACAGGAGACTGCATTGATTTGTCGTTCTACTGGGGTCCAAATCCTCTTGCCGATTTAACAGCTCCGGAATGGAAGGTGCAGCCACAGCTTTTTTCCAAAAAGATTGGGGTTTCAGGTGATACGAAAACGTATCAGATTATAGGAATTTACCGACAGTCGGACTTATGGGATACCGCAGACTATCGCTTCCTTCCGAATACCGTCTTTGTCCCTAACGCTTCTCTGCCAGAAAATTGCTATAGTAGTCGAAATGGCGTTTTCTTTACATACGTCTTGCAGAACGGGAAGGTATCTGCGCTCCAAGATGCGCTGGAATCACATGGATATCCGGCAAACATTCTGTTTTGCTTTGATAACGGGTACACCGAAATTGCTGAAACCTTGCATGGATTCTATAGCAGTGCGCAGCAGCTTCTTTTCGCTGCCTGCACAACAGCGGGCGCGGCTCTGTTCGTATTTCTTGCACTGTTTGTAAACCGTCAACGGCGGACGCTTGGACTGATGCTCTCGCTTGGTTCCGGCAAAAGGACCGCTGTGATGTTTAGCTGGGAGATAGCCGCAATACCTATCATCCTTGCGACAATAACTGGGATCATTGTTGGAATCCTTACAATGAATGCTACGACACTAAACCTGTTTTCCTCCGTTTCAGAAGTGCTTAATACAAGTTTGAGCGGTGCAGCCACGATTGGATATAACGATATGATAACGGAAGTCGTATCAATGCCAATTGCGGTTATTGCGGCAGGTATCCTGCAACTGATTGTTTATATTGTGGCGACTTACCTACATTTGCAGCGGTTGGCGCAACGATCCCCGCTTGAGTTAGTGCGGAAAGGCTAAGTTTCAGTATTGACAAGAAAAAGCAAACTTGATTGGTTATCAATTCCAATACTTCATTTAGAGAGCGCCCTGCCATGATTTTGTGCAGGGCGCTCTCTTATGAGGAAAATACCCTTGACAAATCTCGTCTCAGAAGCGTATTTTGGAAAGCTATGCAAAGCAGAACGGCTTTACCAATCTCCAATGGTACACGGACGATGGGTACTCCGGTGCGAACTTCCAAAGACCCGGTTTTCAAGCCATGCTTGCGGATATTGAAGCCGGGAAAGTCGGAACGGTCATTGTCAAGGATATGTCGAGATTAGGGCGAAACTATCTCCAAGTGGGAATGTATACGGACATGATTTTCCCACAAAGGGGCGTTCGCTTTATCGCTATCAACGATGGAGTGGACAGCGCACAGGGCGACAATGATTTTGCCCCTCTGCGTAATATCTTCAACGAATGGATGGTGAGAGATACGAGCAAGAAAATCAAGGCAGTTTTCCGCAGCAAAGGCATGAGTGGCAAGCCTATCACAAGTCAGCCGGTCTATGGCTATCTCAAAGGCGAGGACGGACGCTTTATCGTGGACGAAGAAGCTGCCCCGGTCGTCAAGCAGATTTTCAGCTTGTGCCTTGCCGGGAACGGTCCGACCAAAATCGCCCGTATATTGACCGAGCAGCAACTCCCAACACCGGGTACATTGGAATACCGCAGGACAGGCAGCACACGCCGTTACTACCCCGATTATCCCTACAAGTGGGCGACCAACACGATTGTCCATATCCTTGAACGCAAGGAATATCTGGGGCATACGGTAAACTTCAAGACCGAGAAAGTGTCCTACAAGGTCAAATCAAGCGTGGAAAATCCCGAAGAAAAACAGGTCATTTTCGAGAATACCCATGAGCCAATCATTGACCTTGCCACATGGGAGCGTGTGCAGGAATTACGCAAGCAGCGCAAGCGTCCAAACCGCTATGATGAAGTCGGTCTGTTCTCCGGCTTGCTGTTCTGCGCCGATTGTGGGAGCGTCCTCTATCAGCAGAGATACGAGAACAAAACCCGAAAACAGGATTGCTACATCTGCGGCAACTACAAGAAGCGTACCCACGATTGCACCGCACATTTTATCCGCACCGACCTTTTGACTGCGGGTGTGACCGCCAATCTGCGGAAAGTGACAAGCTATGCAGCCAAGCATGAAAAGCAGTTTATGAAGCTGCTGATCGAGCAGAACGAGGACGGCGGCAAACGCCGCAACGCTGCCAAGCGAAAGGAACTGGACGCAGCCGAAAAGCGGATTGCGGAGCTGTCCGCTATCTTCAAGCGGCTTTATGAGGACAGTGTGACCGGGCGTATTTCTGATGAACGCTTTGCGGAACTTTCCGCAGACTATGAAGCCGAACAGAAACAGGTCAAGAGCCGTGCCGCCGAACTGCAAGCGGAACTGGCAAAGGCACAGGAAGCCACGGTTAATGCGGAAAAGTTTATGAAAGTTGTCCGCAAGTACACCAGCTTTGAGGAATTGACCCATACCCTGCTGCGGGAGTTTATTGAAAAAATCGTTGTCCATGAGTGCAGCTATGACGAGAACGGCACACGCAGACAGGACATTGATATTTATTACAGCTTTGTCGGCAAGGTAGAACTTCCCGACGAATAATGCCCGACCTATCCGACACAGTAGCTAAGTGCCGGATGGGAACGGCAAAAAAATTTTACACTTCTATTGCTTCTTTATCACACACAAGCAAAATCGCAAGGGATGAAACAGCTTATGGCGGGCGGCGGTGTGGCGCTCATCGGTATGATCCTCGTGCCGCTGCTCAAAGGGCTGTTCGGTTAATCCCGTCCATGCCGCAATGTAAAACCCTTCGCCCCTGCCCGCCTGACACGGGCGGGGGCGGGAAAGGAGGGCTGACCCATTGGATTTGATATGGGAAAAATTCACCGAATGGCTCAAGGAGCTGCTGGTCGGGGGCATCATGGATAACCTCACCGGCCTCTTTGATAACGTCAACGCCAAGGTCGCGGAGGCGGCGGGACACATCGGCAGCACCCCGCAGGCGTGGAACGCCAATATTTACAGCATGATCCGCTCCCTCTCGGACAACGTGATACTGCCCATCGCCGGCGTGATCCTCGCCTTCGTCATGACGCTGGAGCTGATTCAGCTTATCGCGGACCGCAATAACCTCCACGACATCGACACATGGGTATTCTTTAAGTGGGTATTCAAGACGGCGGCTGCCGTCCTCATCGTGTCCAACACTTGGAACATCGTCATGGGCGTGTTTGAGGCGGCGCAGAGCGTGGTAAACAGTGCCTCCGGCCTTATCGTGGGCAACACCTCCATCAACCTTGCCGACCATATCGCAGACCTCGAGGCGCGACTGCTGGAGATGAACGTGTGGACGCTTTTGGGGCTGTGGCTGCAATCCTTCGTGGTGGGCTTCACCATGTGGGGGCTGACCATCTGCATCTTTATCATCATCTACGGGCGCATGATCGAGATTTACCTTGTCACCAGCATCGCGCCCATCCCCATGGCCACCATGATGGGCAAGGAATGGGGCGGCATGGGGCAGAATTATCTCCGCTCCCTGTTGGCTTTGGCGTTTCAGGGCTTTCTCATCATCATCTGCATCGCCATCTATGCGGTGCTGGTACAGAATATGCTCATAGACGACAACATTTCCACGGCCATCTGGCTGTGCATGGGCTACACGGTGCTGCTCTGCTTCACCCTGTTCAAAACCAGCAGTCTCGCAAAGTCAATTTTCAACAGTCATTGACGGAGGTAAACCAATATGGCATACGTTCCCGTACCCAAAGACCTGAACGCGGTCAAGACCAAGGTGCTGCTGAACCTGACGAAGCGCCAGCTCGTCTGCTTCGGCGCGGGCGCAGCGCTGGGCGTTCCGCTGTTCTTCCTGCTCAAAGCCCATACCGGCGTCAGCACGGCGGCGATCTGCATGATCCTGCTCATGCTGCCCTTTTTCCTGCTGGCCATGTATGAGAAGAACGGACAGCCCCTTGAAAAGATCGTCCGCAACATCGTGCAGGTCTGCTTCCTGCGCCCCAAGCAGCGCCCTTACGCAACCAATAATTTCTACGCCGTTCTGGAACGGCAGGACAATTTAGACCGGGAGGTGTATCGCATTGTCCACCCGCACAAAACTCACCCGCGCCGAACGCAGGCAGATCGAGGCCGCCATCGCAAGAGCGAAGCGGCAGGATAAGAAACAGAAGTCCGCACAGGACAGCATCCCGTTTCAGCGGATGTTCCCCGACGGCATCTGCCGCGTGACGGACAGCTACTACACGAAAACCGTCCAGTTTCAGGACATCAACTATCAGCTCAACCAGAACGAGGACAAGACCGCAATCTTTGATGGTTGGTGCGACTTCCTCAACTACTTCGACAGCTCCGTGCGCTTTCAGCTCTCCTTCGTGAATATGTCTGCCAACAAGGACAATTACGCAAGGTACATCACCATCTCGCCGCAGGGCGACGATTTTGACAGCATCCGTCTGGAATATACCCAGATGCTCCAGAACCAGCTTGCCCGCGGCAACAACGGCCTCATCAAGACCAAGTACCTGACCTTTGGCGTGGAGGCGGACGGGCTGAAAGCGGCAAAGCCGAGGCTGGAGCGCATTGAAACGCACATCCTCAACAACTTCAAGCGCCTCGGCGTGGCGGCGGAGCCCATGAACGGCATGGAGCGGCTGCGGCTGCTGCACGGGATGCTGCACATGGACGAGCAGGAGCCGTTCCGCTTCTCGTGGGACTGGCTGGCACCCTCCGGGCTTTCGGTGAAGGACTTTATCGCCCCCAGCTCCTTTGAGTTCCGCACCGGGCGCTCCTTCGGCGTCGGCAGGCGCATTGGCTGCGCCAGCTTCT
>ERZ825670.2860-NODE-2860-length-15610-cov-3.559820_pt1 | contig 15610 bp, 26 predicted proteins | sample MGYA00519929_ERZ825670 | MGnify/ENA primary metagenome ERZ825670 (study PRJEB31778, sample SAMEA3449207) | human gut metagenome | biome: human gut; feature: human-associated habitat; material: faeces | place: United Kingdom | collected 2010/2012 ...
GGCAGGCCGCCATGGAAATCTTCGGTGGAAACTTTGACGAGATTATTATCGGAGGTGCTCCTTTCAATGCGGAAGTAGAGGCTTTCCTTAAAAAGATAGGGTTCCCCTACACCATCGCTTACGGTATGACGGAATGTGGTCCGATTATTTGTTCCAGCCGTTGGGAAACACTGAAACTTGCTTCCTGCGGAAAGGCAACCAGCCGAATGGAAGTCCGTATTGACTCACCGGACCCGAAAACACATGCCGGAGAAATCGTATGCAGAGGAATGAATATGATGCTGGGATATTATAAAAATCCGGAAGCTACGGCGCAAATTATTGATGCTAACGGTTGGCTGCATACCGGTGACCTCGGTACGTTGGATGAAGAGGGTTATGTGACAGTCCGCGGACGTAGTAAGAACCTGCTTCTCACCTCTAGCGGACAGAATATCTATCCCGAAGAAATTGAAAGCAAGCTGAACAACATGCCGTATGTTTCGGAGTCACTGATCGTCTTACAGCACGAAAAACTGGTAGCCCTGATCTACCCGGATTTCGACGATGCTTTCGCTCATGGATTGCAGCAGACGGATATTCAGAAAGTAATGGAGCAAAACCGTATCGAATTGAATCAACAGCTTCCTAACTATTCTCAAATAAGCAAGATTAAAATCCATTTTGAAGAATTTGAAAAGACTGCGAAAAAGTCAATCAAGCGCTTTATGTATCAGGAAGCAAAGGGATAATTATCCCGGATAACACAATGAGTATCCTTGCAATAATTCTCATAGTATTAGGCACGGATTATATAAACTGATAATGAGAACATGCTTAATAATAAAAACGGTGAACAGCCTCAACACTGTCCACCGTTTTTTCTAACCTCTAACTAACTTTATTTATACTACCTATTTTTCTATCTTCCTACCTAAAAACGAATCCTATTTCCATTATTAACAGTCTAACTTTATAATCAATCGATCTTTTTAAAGTGCCATAAATGAAATAGCCTGTCCGCCTCCGGCAGCCATTCGTATGTTCAACGTATTTTCAGAAGTAACCGTTTGTTCCGTTATCCGGTAATCCGTAGGATTTGATTTCCAATCCGCATTCTCTCCATCCGCATAGATGACAACTTTATACTTACGGGGCTCAATACAAAATGTGGCATGAATGAGATGTAGGGTGAAGTACGTGAAACCGCCTGTATATCGGTGATTGACGAATGTCTCGCGATATATTTGGGGAGAAAACAAAAAGTTCCGTTCCTTCTATTTTGCTTCCGTTGCTTCTATATTCATTCCGGTGGAGTGTGATGTAAATAGGGGAAATAATTAGAGACAGATTGAAAAGGTGAAGGAAAAGCTATATGCTACTTCTATTTTAGGCTTAAATAAAGGCTATACACTCCATTTAGACGGGGTATATAGCCTTTAATTAATTTAGATATAGAAATACATTACAGCGGCTAAAAATGCTATTTTCGCGCACTTCGAATAAGTACTCCTTGTTGTATGATCGCTTTTTTAGTAGCGAAGGAAACACCATCAGACAACCCCTTATGGCGTAGGGTTTCTTCCGTAATACCTATCTCTTCAGCAGTAAATTCAGAATAGATTGCTGATATAGAACCAAAAAATCGGCTTGTTTTTTTGAAAATAAGATGAACATGTATAACCTTAGTCTCTTTAGTCATGACCTTACTTTTAGATATTTATAATACTAAAACTTCCATATAGTTACTATATAGAAGTTTTTCTAATTGCAAATATACGAAATAAACAAAGAAAATAAGATGTATTTTTGTTTATTTCGTGATAAATACAGACTTATGGAAAAGATTTAATTTATTGTTAAAATAGCCTATACCCATGCCATCACCCTTTAAACACCCATTAGAAAATAAAAACAAAATGTGAATATCACCCATTAAACACCCATTAAAAAAGAAGTATTTTTATTGTTGAGTTTTACCCTATAATACTAGTATATGCATTGAGTTATACCCTATAATACAACTTTTAGGGATGTGAATATTTTAATAACATACTGAAATACATGTGTTTATAACAAAAAAATAATATTTGATATTAAGTTAACCTTTTCATAAGTAGGGACATTTGACTTTTCAAAGCATCCACATCGTCTTCTAAATGGTTTACTTTATCATAATATGTTGCGTTAATATTAGGCATCTTTGCACTTAAATACCATTCCACATATAGTATAGTATTAATCTCATCTTCCATCAAATTGAAGTTTGGGTAATTAGCTTTATCAACATTATCAGAGGTACAAACTATAAAACCATGTTCATGAAATCTGTTTTTTATGCGTTTCACGTAAGCACGTCCACTTCTGTCGCTTACCACATATACATGATTGTCTTTAATTTCATTCCATTCACTTCGATCCAATAATCTTAAGATGAGATATGAACAATCTAATAATGTCGGAGACATACTTTCTCCCCGTACTTTAACACAGAAATATTTTCTATTCCTATGTAGCATATTGTAAGGAAGCCTAATAGTTTCCACAACTTCTATAAAATCAGGATTTTCACATCCATAACCTGCAGCTACAGATATATCAACGATAGGGATTGACTCAAATTCCGACTCTATTGGAATGATTTTAGAAATTTTCGTTTGATTGTCATCACGCAGCATTGAGCCACATCCGGCAAGCAACCAATCCGTAGAGATATCGCTATAATATGAGAGAAATTTCAATAAGTTATCTTCAGACATTCCATTCGGTTGACTCAATACACCATTGGTTATGCCTGTGTTTTTATAACATTCATACTTTGTAATCCCTTTAAAATCTAAATATTGCAGAATCCTCTGCTTTAATACTGAAAAATCTCTCGTATTTTCTTTCATAATTGAAATATCTCTATTATATTTGCAGCGTGTTACAGATTAACAGCGCTCAAATGTATGAATAATAACTCAAAAATAAAAAGGTATGAAACAAATAATTGAATTAAGAGACACTGAAAAACGAAAGATGATTGCAGAAACATTTGGAATATCTCTCGCAAATCTTAGTCAAATACTCCGTTTCAAACGGAACGGAAAGAATGCAGAAGCAATTCGCAAAATGGCACAAGAAAATGGCGGTATTAAATATACCGAAGGTAATGAATCATCCAAAGTGAAGGTTTTAGATTCTCGCGGAAATGTCACAAGTATTATCAATCAATAATTTATCTGCGATATGAAAACTATTAGATTTATTCAAAACGTGATGGTAGGAGTTGGCATAGTCACTGCTATCGCATTAGTTGACCAGATAGAGGTTGAACCATCAAATATGTGGGCAGCTATTGTGATAACAATCCTTTCTGTAATCATTGTCATAGAACGAGAACTAAGATCGAATAACCAATAACAGAACGCAAGAATAGAACTTCCTTCAGGATAGCAACTATTAATTTGAATTTGCCATGTATTTCAATTGGTAATAGTAGAAAGATTGGGAAGTAGCTACAATTCCGGGGCAGTGCCGGAACTTGCACAAATAATAATATTAATATAATGGCTGAGATATTTAATAATCGGATTTGCGTGTTTGCGAATGAATTAATCATCTTCAATCCCAAAACGCAAGTTGGGAGTGAAGATGGGTTCATTCCTGAAGGAACATACTATTCGATGGCGAGGAACGGGCAACTTATCGTACTCCGTCGTGGTATTCCCGGATGTCCTGCCCTAGTAGATTTTGAAACCATGAGAAAGGACGTTAAAAAGGAGTACATTGTACGTAAGGGTGATCCTCGTGCGGAAATTGCTGCTAAAACACAGAAATCCATATTGGAAGATGCAATTGTCTACAGCAATGCCGCCTACGAGTTTTTCAGTGTGAAATATCGCTATGATGGTGACAAGAAACTTCCCCCCGCAAAGATTGACGAATATACCCTTAATGTGCGCATCATGAACGCGATCCTATCCCTTCGCGATGGTCGTAAAGCCAACTTAATAGGTGGCGGAAGTACACGGATTAACGTTTGGGAGAAACTTTGTAAATTGAGCAATGACCTGCTGACACTGAAAGACCCGAACGGACGTGATATTTTTCCTCATAACCTACCAAAGAACTGGAAGGCTTTGAAACGTAAATGCGAACAATATGAAGCGGCACGACGGATCAGCGAAGAAGAAGGCTATCGCAGTGTCATTCATAAATCGTATGGCAACAAATACGCGGCAGTCGTAATGAACGAGGATGCGAAGGCGGTGATGCATAAGTTAATCAGCATGCATAACAATCTGAATAATGTTCAAATCATGGAAGAATACAACAAAGTGGCTTCCCTGATGGATTGGAAACCGATTGACAGTCCTACCACCGTTGAGAACTGGAGACAAAAATTTGCTCTCACAACAATGGCGGGAAATAAGGGGGACAAAGCTCTGAAAAACACACGCATGAAACAGATACACCGTGAAGCCCCGACACAAGCACTTACTTACTGGACGCTGGACGGATGGGATGCGGAACTATTCTATCAGAAAAAGACTCCCAAAACGGTAAAGAAAAACGGTGAGGAAAAGAGATATATGTACACCACTTATACCAACCGGAAAACGATGGTAGTCGTACTTGATGCCTGTGAAAAATATCCGGTCGGATACGCCATTGGTGATCATGAGTCACCCGCGCTTATCCGTGAAGCATTACGAAACGCAATACAACATACCAAAGAGCTGTTTGGAGAACGCTATAAGCCTTTACAGCTACAAAGCGACAATTATCAAAAGAAGGTGATGGTTCCCTTCTATGAAGCCATGACCAAGTATTATACACCAGCCGCTTTGGGAAATGCAAAGTCCAAAATAGTAGAACCCTATTTCAAACGCCTGAATGTGGAATACTGCCAAAAACAGGCGAACTGGTCAGGCTTCGGTATTACTGCCGACAAGGATAACCAGCCTAATTTGGAAGTATTAAACCAGAACCACAAGTTCATCCCGGATGAATCCACCGTTATTGCACAATTAGAAGCTATTATAGCGCAGGAACGGGCAAAGAAGATAGATGCTTACCGCACTGCATGGGAACGCACCGAAGAAGCCCGTAAAATGCCTTTCGGGATTGAGGAATATCTGATGCTCATGGGGGAAACCACCGGACGCACAAATAAGATCACTGGTTCGGGGCTATTTATCGAGTTCATGGGTGAACGAATTTGTTTCGACAGCTTCGACCTTTCTCTCCGCGACCATTACAACGAAGACTGGATAGTACGCTTTGACCCGGACGATATGAGTCAGGTGCTTGTATCGAACGCAAAACGCCTGAAGTCCGGTCGTGTAGACAAGGAGATTGGGACATTGCAATACGTACTGCAACGTGATATCAAAGTTCCGATGGCTTTGGCTGATCAGAAACCGGAACATTTTGAATACCGGACACGTGTCGACAGGTTCAACAATGAAATGGTGGAAACGGTAAAGGAGAAGGTGAAAGACGTAGACAGGCGAATCACCACCATTTGTCAGCGTATTCCTGAAATAGCTGCGGCAACAGTCCTTGACCGATACTTGATTACTGACAGTTTAGGGCAGCATAAGGATGTCCGGTCGAAAATGAGGGATGATGCCACGGACGCGGATTTCACGGAAGTGACTCAACATATCACCCGACAAAGTGTAGTAATGGCTTCCACCGGAACGGATGATGAAGATTACGATTACAACCCACTGGATATGAATTTTTCAAGATGATTTAAAAACAATTTAAAAGATATACAACATGGATAATCAAGCATTAAAAACGTACATAGAGAAGTTAATCAATCGCGGATCATCTGCAACGGAATTGGCGCGGAAGTGTGGAATATCGGACACCGCCATGTCCCAATTCAGAAGCGGCAAGTATGGAGCGAATGAAGACTCCATCGCAGAAAAGATTGCTTCCGGTCTTAATTATTACGAAAACGCCTGGAATGTAGTGGAAAGCGTCACCAGTTACCAGCAGGTACGCACCGCGTTCGTTGCCGCAAAAAAGAATCACAAATGGATGTGCATATCTTCACGCTCCGGCAGTGGAAAAACTCAATCCCTCATAGACCTTTATAACATGAGTGCTGATAATTCAGTCATATATCTGAAATGCAGGAAGTGGACAGCCCGTAAATTCCTGACCAAGTTAGCTACATGTATGGGAGAAACAGTAACGCGCTATATGGATAACGATGACTTGATGGACTTAATTGTTTCACACATTAACCGTATGGCTGGAAAATCCCCTTTGTTAATACTTGATGATGCCGGAAAACTGGCGCACAGTGCTCTCTGTACGCTTATACCTCTATATGATGACACTTTACACCGTATGGGGGCTATCGTAGCCGGGACAGAGACGCTGGAACGTAATATCAAGCGTTATGTTGGTCGTATAGAAGGATATGACGAAATCGACGGTAGATTTTGCCGGAACTATATCACGTTGCTAGGAGCTACAAAGAAAGATGTCAAAGCCATTTGCGCGGCAAACGGGATCAATGATACAGAGGAACAGGAAACCATTTGGGGCAAGTTGAACAAAGAGAAAAAAGAGCCTGTAGCGGGAAAATTTGTTTGGTTTACCGATGATTTGCGCGAACTGTCCGGCATGATCGAAGACCGTATAATCAAACAACAAATCGAGCGTGGAGAACTGGCATGAAAGTTTGGAGTCAAAAGAACCTAGAAGACATCCGACATGAATATATTGATTTTGACGGTGAATGGTATCTGGCATTCGGTCGTCCGGAAAAGTCCGGTTGCTGGATCATTTACGGAAAGTCGGGACAAGGAAAAAGTTCTTTCGCTCTACAACTGGCACGCAAATTTGATGAAATGGGGCTTCGGGTTCTTTATTTAACACTGGAAATGGGTGCGTGCGACGACTTTGTGAATTCTGTTCTTAGTGTCGGCATTCATAGTAAAACAAATAATATAATCTATTCGGATGAAGCCACCATTACAGAATTGGACGAATACTTGTCAAAGCAACGTAGCCCGGACGTGATAATGATAGATTCCATACAATACTTCGAGCAGCAAGGGGGAGCGAAAGCCCCCGAAATAATCCGCCTACGCAAGAAGTATCCGCGAAAGATATTTGTCTTTATCTCGCATGTGGACGGGCGCGAGGTGGAAGGAAAAACCGCCTATGACGTGAAACGTGACAGCTTTAAAAGAATCTACGTGGAACATTTCAAAGCAACATTTATCGGACGTGGCAAAGGAGGTTCACGCGGATATTACATAGTATGGGCGGAAGGGTATCAAAAACATTGGATTGAAAATATTAAAAGCGATAATGATGGAACAGAAGACGAAGAAACCTATCAGTAAAAGCCTTATCAAACGCCTGCATATCATATACAGCGCACAAGGCATTGATGACGAACAAAAGCGGGCTATCCTGCTAGACCTAACGGACGGACGGACAAATACCACAAAAGAGTTGACATACAGCGAAGCAATGTATCTCTGCGGCTATTTGAACGGTGCGAAAAAAGAAAACCGGGATTTGACTATCACCGAACGGGAAATAAGGAGACGCAGGTCGGCTGTCCTGAAGAGAGTGCAGCGGATCGGAATCGACACAACGGACTGGGGAGCGGTAAATGCGTTTTTCCTTGATGTCCGGATAGCTGGAAAGAAGTTTCGCGAACTGGACGGGGAAGAACTTCTCCTGTTGATACCGAAACTGGAGTCAATATTAAAAAAGAAAGAAGATGGCGGATATTAGTGCGGAACAACACCGGATTAACCGGATTAATGAATTACTGGATCGGCTTGACAAGATTCCCGGTGAACTGGATGCCATACACGAGAAATTGTATGCCGGAAATATGGATCGCAATACATTTGCGAAGTTGGTAGACCAAAGGTCATCGCTTTATATTGAAGCGGAAAACAAGGAACGGGAACTGAAAGAAGTATATAAAATCAAATTGTAATTAATCATTTAAAAGTTAATAGTATGGATATTAGTAAATTGTCAAAAGAAGAAAAGGCGGAACTGTTGCGTAAACTGAAAGAGGAAGAAAAAACAGAGTCCATCCAGCGGAAAGAAACCTACGAAGCATTGAGGCATCAATTCATGTTCGATGTGGAAAGTAAACTCATGCCAGTAGTGAATGACGTTCAGGGCTTTTATGATTGGATTGTAGGTGAAAGCAAAGCTTTCCGTAACGTGATGCGGGAATACGGTCAGCTCCGTATGCGTCAGGGTGAAGAGACCGCCACCTTTTCAGTAGTAGATGGGAATTTCAAACTGGAGGTAAAAAGCAATAAAGTGAAAAGTTTTGATGAACGTGCCGATCTCGCTGCCGAAAGGCTGATTGACTACCTGAAGAATTATATAGCCCATTCGGAAAAAGGAGTCGATGATCCGATGTATCAAATGGCGATGACGCTTCTCGAACGTAACCGTCAGGGAGATTTGGACTATAAGTCTATCAGCAAATTATATGAATTGGAGTCACGTTTTGATGAAGAATATGCGGCTATCATGCAGTTGTTCAAAGAAAGCAATGTCGTGTATAAAACTGCAACTAATTACTATTTCCATAAGCGTGACGAGAACGGAGTATGGCGTCGTATTGAACCTTCATTCTGTAGATTATGATTATAGCAGTTGACTTTGACGGAACCATTAGCCGGGGGAAATTCCCGGCTATTGACGGGGAGCAACCATACGCTGGCGAATCGCTCCGGAAATTACATGATGAAGGACATAAAATCATTATTTGGACGTGCCGTACTGGTGATCAGTTATTGAATGCCATCAACTGGCTGTTGGAACGCCAAATACCATTTGACCGTGTAAATGACCATGATCCTGAAAATGTTGCCAAATATGGGGAAGGCGGGAAAAAGATATATGCCCATTGCTATATCGATGACAAAAACATTGGGGGCTTTCCTGGATGGCTGGCATGCATGAAAGAGATTGAACGGATGGAAGAAGCCTATAAAACTATTTTAAAAGAGGATAAAACTAAAGTATGAACAAAAAGAAGGAGATAATACGCACTATCAGAAATTTCAAAAGGATTCTGAAAAGTGGGAATGTGAAAACGGTATTGACCGTTAGTGATTGGGATATATATGCAAAAACATACACTATTGAGGAAATTGCCGCCCGTTTTTTACGGATAAAAGGTTATAATGTACAAATCACCATATCGGATAATACGGAGCATCCTTCCTACCTGTTTGGTTATATACGATTCTATCGTTATGCTAGAATCAAGTTTAATTCTAATTAGAAAAAAGATGAATGCAAAAGACCAAAGAAAACTATGCAAAGCCGGATATACAATCCTGCGTCGCCATGATTACCCCCAGCCGCATATCACTTTTAAAAGCGATATAAATCCGGATAGCTGGAAAAGGTATGGGGACAATTATCCTTCAAAAGCGGAAAGAGACCGGGCAATGAAACGTTTGCTAACAGATGATAAAATAATAGAAGATTAAATTGGATATGAAAAAAGATAATAGCTTAGAGTATCTACTGATTCTATATTTAATATCAGTAATAGGTATATTTACCTCCTTATCGGTTTTGGCTTATTGTGGAGTTTTAAAACAAAGGGATAACAGCCGGGAAAGATCGGCTTTTGATAATATTAATAAAAAAATGAACCAACAGGATTTTGACGAAGCGATAAAAAGACTTCCGTCACCAACAGAAATAGATACTGATATATACATTATTCCCAGTATTAATACAGGTTGTCGATTTGTATTCCGAAAAGAACATTTTTATATCAGCCCACAGAGGAAAAATTTAGTCATGTGGGTTTTAAAAGAGATACGATACTTATAATCAAAAGAAAATCAATTATGAGTAAAAAAGAAATTTTGATAAAATGGAAAACGGTTGAAACAATTACTCCCGACTTTCCTGATGGTGCAATCTTTATAAAAGAAGATACATCTATTGAGTTCCCTTTGGCTATTGTAGCTTTTCCATTGGGTGGACATGAGAATGGAACGAAAAAGCAACGAGAGAGAGCCAAGTTAATAGCGGCTGCTCCTGAATTATTCAAAGCGTGCCAAGAAGCACTAAAATATGTCTGCGTAGAAGAACCTGCCTATGATGTATTATGTAATGCTATCAAAAAGGCTACTGAATAACCCTCAAACCCAATTAGATATGAGCTTTATAACAAGACAAAAAAATGGGCTTTTATGCCGATTTTCAACGGTGATAGATACTGTTACTGACTACAATATGACAGATGAAGAATATATTGAAATGTGTGCCCAAAAGGCAAGGGAGAAAGCTCAAGAAACATTAAAACATTCTCTCCGTCCGTTTGAAGAGGTAAAAGCATCTTTTGCGCCTACCAATATGAGTCGTAGTGAGTTCAACAGGATTTTAAGATTAATGGAAAAAGAAATAAAATCATAACTAAAAAAATGAAGCGATTTAATACTCAAACAAGGTTTGTTCCTCTAAAGATAGACAAGGACTTTAATGTGGAACATATTCAATCAAAAGATGGAAAAATAAAAGACTTTAAAACGCGCAAAGCAGTTGAGAAGTATTGCAAGGAAAATCATTGTATTTATTGTGAAGAAAAATATATATTCTACAAATGATTATCTATTCAAAAAAAGCCGCGCAAGAAAAAAAACTTTGCGCGGCTAAACTTTATAGTCTCAAATTACAGCAATCGTTCGGGCTGTAGTTTACATTCTCCTTCCAGTACTGAAAATGACTATCCACGTCTTCACAAACTGAAATCTCCCTGAATCCTGAAATCTTATTTAGATATTCGATTTTTCGCTCCAGCTGCAAATGATTATACCCGGCATGCTTCAGGGTGTATTCGGAATAGTCAATATCAAACCATTGCTTCACCCATGTGTTTACCCGCAAGAACTCCACCAGAATCTTATCACATTTGATACTATTCAGAACCTTAAAATCAATAAATTGAGGGATAAATGGGGATAACCTGACAGACACATCAAACCCTTGCTCCTGCAGCTTCTCAATAGCTTTAATCCGTGCAGATGGTAGACACGCCTTTTCAAATGTACGTGAAAGTGTGTCATCCGTAGAAGTCACAGATATTTGTATATGTGCCAGTTTTCTATCCATCAACCGGATATATCTGTCATCTGCCACCATTGAGGACTTTGTCACGATAAGGTAATGTACCCCTTGTCGGTTCAGGTTCTGAATTGCTTTATAGGTTTCCCTGTAAACAGCCTCACAAGGTTGGAAACAGTCAGTCATTCCACCCAAACGCACAACTGTTCCCCGCTCTAATTTACAGATTTTCCTCTCTACCTTGTCCGTCCGGGAAACGGACGGGTTATCAGGATGCCACAATCCCCTGAAATTAAGAAGCGACTTTGCATAGCAATAAGAACAGTCGTGAAAGCATCCACAGCCATAAAGGTCTAAACGTGTCGGATAATTACATTTATTCCCTTCATTTCCGGAGACGGTCTTATAAAAGGACTTAAACTCTGGTGCTTGCGTGGATGTAGTCACCCATTGTGGTGCATTTACTGTATATCTGGCAGTTGTGCTTGTAATTTCCTCTTTTAACATACTCATACTCTTTTTGGATGAATGTTTATAACCGCTTGTCATAGCTTGAATAGCCTTCCACCTGCGGTATTTTTCGTATATATCCCATTTGAATGTTGTCCAAGCAACGTACCAGTGTCCTTTCCATAGCGGGCAGAATATCACGCTCGTAAAAATCACGCGGGCGGGCTGAATAATCTATTTTGATTATTTCCTGTTCACATATATCACCCGTATCGAGTCCGTTATCTGCCCAAAACCATGTGGCGGCAGTGATTGGTTCTTGGCGTTTATAAGCCCATTTGATTGAAGACGCGCCACGTCCATACGGCAGTGGTGACGGGTGAAATATCAATGTCCCGTAAAGCGATTCTTTCAACACTTCCACCGACACCTTTTCCGTCAGAAGCGGGGCAATGGCTAAATCATACACTCCGGTGCTTTCGTTCCAAACACGGTGACCTTTCTCGCGTACACAGGCTTCCGCTATTTTGTAAGCCTGTGAGTCCTTATTTCCTAATATCTTGATGATCATATTCCCCAATATATTTAAATGCCTGTACTGCCCTGAAATGACCTCCGTATCCGGTAGAACATTTATCAGACTTTCCCTTTCTCTGCATGGACTTTGCCATCGAACTTGCGCTTCTCGCTTTATTCGAGCCATAAAGACTGGCTCCTGTTTGTACCCATTTCTTTGAGTGCCGTAAAGCTCCGCATAACTGGGGGTGTGAAGTGTGGAAAAATACAGGTAGCTTTTTCCCGCAACGTCCATTCCCCTTCAGGTGGTATTCGCATACTGCAGCTAAAAATTTAGTACCAACCCCGATGCCTTGCCATTCGGGCATCACCACCAAGCGAGTTGAGCGATATGCGCCAGCTGTGAAAAGGGGGGCTACCGCCAAATGACACACAGGCTCGTTCCCAATGAAACCCACGAAATATTCCGCAGCAACGGGCAATGGCAAGTCTAAATAATAATGCTGTTTAAACAGTCTTGGGAATACAGTTCCCCTGACTTTATAAATTTGAAGTTCGAGTTTTGGACGTTGCCGAAGACAGTCACGGCTATAAAACCGTGCCTCCGCAGTATCGTACACCCAATCCGGCTGCAACCATTCAATAATATCATAATGACAGGACAGAAGGACAATCTTACCTTTGCCACGTCTCCAAGTTTTTGAGAATGCTGCTGCACCCACTTTCGCGATCTGACGGTCAATCACGGACGTAAATTCATCAACGACTGCACGCTCCGGACGTTCGCAAGCCAGGCGAGCTAAACCAGCGCGGAATTTCTCACCGTTCGACAGTACATTGAAAGGTCTTAACCATGCCGGAACATCACCCAAACCTACAGCCGAAAGCATTCCAGTGACTGTATTAAAATCCCCGTCCGGAGCGATGCAGTCAATAATAGGTTTATTGCTGTCCCAACCGGAGTAAAGGTCATAAATCGGCTCGTTAAAGATTTTGCTTCCGATACTGGTTTTTCCACTTCCTGACGGTCCGACTATCAAACCTATTTGCCATTCCTTGTCCTCGATGGGCAATTCAGCTACCTTTTCCCAATCACAACCTTTTTCCGCATTGAAAAGGCTCTTTACCCTTGCAGCGCGATAGCTGTCAAAATCGCTGCAATGGTGTCGTACTTCTACTCTCATACACTTACTACCTTTAAAGTTAAACCTTCAGCTTTCAGGCGTTCATAAATAGCCTGCTGTTCCTTTTCATCTGTGCAAATGACGATAACGCCATATTGCGGTTTATACGTATATTTTCCCATAACTAATAATTTTGAGTTCGGGACAAAAGTACTCCGGGGCTGTCAATCCGGCACGATACATGAAGCCGTTTACACTGCAAACGTTTTGCAGTCACTTTGGAAACGCTTGATAAGACTATATACCTTTCTCTCACTGACAAGGTACTTGTCAGATAATGCTGCGACTATATAAGACACTTTCTCACCATGTCCTAACAGTTTCATATAATCCGCATACAGATCGATATAGCGACAATCCTCAAGCCGTATTCCGGCATCCTGCAATTTTTTCAAGAGCTCCCGATTAAAGTTTAATATCTCTATGACTTTCATAATACAAATTTGATTATCTTTGCAATGCCAATCACATAAAGCAAAAATGCGAGTAGACGCAGCAAGGGTCTTTGCCCCCGGCTGTGCGTCTACTCGCATTTTGTTAGTATGTGATTGGCGTCTTTACTAACAGGCTGGGGGCTTTTTATAGCCTTTCCCCCGCAGGCTTATATTCAATTTTGACAAATCATTGGAAATCCGTATATTTGCGCTATAATAATGTTTTTTTATGCGGAATCCTGAAATGACCAAAATACGTGACCGGAAGATGGTAGAGACTTTCTATCTTCTTTATGATAAAAAGCGCATCCGCTTAGAGGATGTTCTTTTGCGTATGAGTCATGACCTGTTCTTCCTCGATCAGAACTACATCTATAAACGAATCTTTTATATATCGGAGAATTTATCATATTACGAGCAATTAAAAGAGGGCAAAAAGCCTGATTCAAAAAAGGATGATATAAGTCAACTAAGCCTTAGCTTTTAGGCGTTGTATCATAGATGGTACAGCGGTTCTTCGTCTTCCGCCTTCTCCGGTAAGCCCCCGTTGCTAATTTTCATTTCACGGTCTTTCATATCGGCATGGCTTGCAAGTTCCATTGTGGTATAATCCATAATTTCACATTCAAAGCTGATCCGGTACAAGTTTCCTGCACCCCCCGACTCTTCCCGTCCGACATGGGTACGTCGGAGCGTGCCGAAGTTCTTCCCCGATTTCCCGTGTAGCATCATCCCCAGCAATGTCAACAGATCAAGGAAGGACAACGCCTCTTCCTGCATTGCCGCACCTTCACAGGTATCGGAAAAGGTTTCGTAAAATAGCCGGAAATCAATCTGTGTGTGAAGCCGTTGAACGAGTAACCCTTCGTCCTCGATGCCCAGTGTATTAAATTCAATGAATACAGCCGGAGACGGGAACGGATGTTCCTCATCGAGAAAACTGACCTGCTCATGCCACATGTCAATATGTTCAATCTCTGGTGTATTTTCCATCTGTTCCCTTAGCTCGGAATACTCATCCGGGATAGATGCCAGGAACTCATTTTTGCCCCGGATTATTTCAACCAGTTCTTTGTAACAGTCTGTCCAAATCATAATTATATTGATTAAATATTTGAGAATCGTTTGTCAATCTCCGATGTTATCCATGCGTCCAGCTGCTTCATAAATGTGGCAGATTCACCCATGTACTGACGTTTTGGAATCCTTATTTTACTGCCCGCCTTTTTGAGTGCCATACCTTTGTAAAAGGAAGCCATTGTAGACAGCCGCGCATTGGCTTTATTTTGCCGTAATTCACCGTTTTTCTTCTTTTGCATATTCAAGACACTGTATAATTTCTGTTAGGTTGTGACCGTCAACAGGTCCCATATATATAAATCCCATATCGTCAAAAATCGTTGTAGGGATTACAAGCCTGCGGAAGAAACGTTTTATTTGCTTTAATATATTTGCGGTAGGTTTGCCTATTGTAGGCATTTTTTTTAAAAAGTTTTCAACCGCGTGTTTTGAACGGAAATAAAACGGCGACATTCTGAGTGAACGCAAGTGTTTTGACACCGCACCGACATTTTTTGAAATAGACATTGCGTTGTCGTTCAAAATAAGTATAAGCGGTGTTTTTGAATGACCTGCGTCATTCATAGCCTCATACATCATACCGCCCGTAAGAGCACCGTCACCGAATACTGAAATTACATTGTAATTGTCACCGGCAAGGTCACGCCCTCTTGCAATACCGAGTGCGGCTGAAATTGAAGTTGAGCTGTGACCGGTATTAAATACGTCACAATCACTTTCACTTGTTTTCGGAAATCCCGACATTCCGCCGAACTGACGGAGCGACTTGAACCCGTCTTTTCTTCCTGTAAGAATTTTATGCACATAAGACTGATGACCTACGTCAAAGACAATCTTATCTTCAGGCACATTAAAAACAGTGTGAATAGCAACGGTCAATTC
>ERZ825670.2874-NODE-2874-length-15562-cov-5.158896_pt1 | contig 15562 bp, 10 predicted proteins | sample MGYA00519929_ERZ825670 | MGnify/ENA primary metagenome ERZ825670 (study PRJEB31778, sample SAMEA3449207) | human gut metagenome | biome: human gut; feature: human-associated habitat; material: faeces | place: United Kingdom | collected 2010/2012 ...
GACATGCAGGAGCATTATCTGGTCACCGCCGGTGCCGCGGCCGGCTTGTCCGCCGCGTTCAGCGCGCCGCTGTCCGGCATGATGTTCGCTTTGGAAGGGGTGCATCGGAGTTTTTCCCCTGCGATTCTGATGGGCGCCACCGCCGCATCGCTGACCGCCGATTTCGTCTCAAAATACTGTTTCGGTCTGCGTCCGGTTTTGGATTTCGGTGATATCGGTCAGCTGTCGTTGGAAGAGTATGTGTGGCTGATTCCGTTGGGATTGGTGGCCGGTTTGGTTGGTTCGCTGATGAACCGCTCGTTGCTTGGCTTCCAGACGCTGTACGGCAAACTGCCGGCATGGAGCCGCCCGATGATTGCGATTGCGATCGCGTTGCCTGTCGGCATCTGGTTGCCCGATGTGCTCGGCGGCGGCTCGAATCTGATTGATACCGCCGAACATGCGCGCGTCGGCTTGGGAATGCTGTGTCTGCTGTTCGTGGCGAAGATGCTGTTCACATCCACGAGTTTCGGCTCAGGCGCGCCTGGCGGTATTTTCATGCCGATTCTTGCGGTCGGTTCGTTGGCCGGCGGCATCTGCGGTGAAGTGTTGCATCGATTCGGTGATCTGCCATCCGACGCAGTGGCGGTGTTTGCGGTGTGCGTGATGACGGGCACGCTCGCCGCGTCCGTGAAAACGCCGATCACGTCGATTCTGTTGGCTGTGGAGATGTCTGGAACGTTGACGCACATGCTGCCGGTCGCGGCCGTCGCTTTCGTCGCGCTGTTGGTGTCCGATTTGCTGCGCACCAAACCGATTTATGGGGAGTTGCTGGAGCGGTACGTGCGCGCGCAAGGCATGCAGATGGCGATCGCAAGCCATGTGGGCAGCGGCATTATGGAACTGCCATTGGAAATGGGAGCGATTGCGGACGGCAAGCGGGTGCGTGACGTGCGTTGGCCGTCTGGGTGCCTGATCATCGGCCTGCGTCGCGGCGAAAGCGAGATCGTGCCGCGCGGCGATACACGGCTGCGTGCCGGCGACTATCTGGTGGTGCTGTTCAGTGGCGAGGAGGAGCGCGAGGTGCGACCTGCGATGCGGCGGCTGTGTGATGCCCGGCTTGACTGAGCCTGGCTGAATTCGGCTGGACTCTGGATGTACGAATCTGCGGAATCGGACATCCAGGGTGCATACGTTGGCGCTCCGTGTAAACTCATATGCGTTAGGAAGGCGGCAACCGCGGCCCAGCTCGTTGTTGCACGGCCTATGGGCGGAACAACGCTGTCCGCGGAAGGCCAGTACAGGGGGAGCGCAATGGAATCGCAAGAACAATCGCCGGGAGACGTGGTGACTGCGGGTGAGGACTCACATCCCATCACGCAGGCAATCGACACTGTTGAGGTGATGCATGCTGGTGCAACCGCGCCCGCCGCTAACACCATGGATCCGCCTACGATTCCCCTGGCGCCGATGAAACGTATGCAGGCGCGGTTCAATCCGCTCGCCGACGGACTGATGTATGTTGTGGTGTTCGTCGGTGGATTTGTTGGAGTCGGCTGTCGGCATGCGTTGGATATGCTCCTGCCGTCGGTCAGCGGGACGCCATTCGTTGTGGGCACGTTTGTGTCGAATATGGTCGCCTGCTTCCTGTTCGCGATGCTGACCGAATTCATGGCGACCGCTTCGTGGCTGCGTCGCCGGGTGCGGCAGGTTGTCAGCCGTGGCGTTGGGCTCGGCTTGCTCGGCGGGCTTTCGACGATGTCCGGCGTGATGCTGGAAACGATGGAAGGTCTGCACGAGCGGCATATCGCCAGTGCGCTTGGCTATCTTGCGGGAAATTTTGCAGGCGGTTTGCTCACTGCCGCCGCCGGCGTGGTTCTGATGCAGGCACTGCTGTCACGGAGTACTCGAAAGCGGGTTCGGGGTGCGTTTTCAGCTGTTTCCGTGTCCGATTCTGCCGAATCGGACACGCAGGGCGTACGCCATGTGAAAGTGGCCGACGTGGCGCGTTCTGCCGCGCAGGCCGCAATGGAAGCCGCGCAGACGGCCCAGCAGATTGCACAGACGGGACAGGTTCCGCGAGTCGAAACGCCAACCGTGCCGCCGACTGCCATCCAGCCTATGCAGACAGGCCACGTTCCGCAGATTCCTCCGCTGGTCGTTCCTCAGCTGACACAGTCATCGCAGCCGTTGTTGCGCGAGCCGGATACTTCAGACTTGGGGCAGCTGCCCGAGCCGATTCAGCAGTCGCAACCAATCCAGCAGCCCCAGCAGCAGTCGCAGCCAATCCAGCAGCCGGCCAACCCGCTTCCACCCAGCTTCGAGCCCAAACCGATCACTGCGGAGATTTCGCTTGTCGCCGACCCGACTACCGGGGAGGTGCGCTGATGATGTGGATGATCTGTCTGTTCGGCGGTCTGGGAGCCATGGCCCGTTACGTGCTCGACGTGTCAATTCAACGAGGCTGGAACCGCGAGAATCGAAGAACGAACCGCAACTTCCCGCTATCCACGCTCGTCATCAACGGCGTCGCCTCGCTATGCGCGGGCATCGCCATGATGTCCTACTATTCGCAATCGGTGGATATGGACACGGTCATGATGTTCGTTGTCGGATTTCTCGGTGGTTTCTCAACATTCTCCACGGCGCTCAACGAAGTGGTTTCATTGATTCGCCAGCGTCGTTTTACGCTGGCTCTGGGCTATGGAATAGCAACCGTCGCGGTGCCTCTCATTTGCGTGGCCGCCGGTTTCGGCATTGCGCTGCTTGCCAATCCGGCGTAATTTTCACGTTACACGGACGGTCGCTGAGTAACGTGAAAGAAATCTGAGCGCCACCGCCATCAAGGCCGCCAGTCCGGATGCAACGCTGGTGATTGCATTCGACCAGACCAAGCCGCTGCTGAAGGCCTTCGCCTCCGCGGGAGTCGACACTAAGAAGCTGTATTTCGTTGCCGGACTGTCGAACAGGTTCGAGAGAATGTAAATGAATGTAATATTTCGTGGTAAGCACGTGAGCATACAACGATAGAACAGTGATAACGGGGAAGGTGCGATCATGGTCGGCATGCGCGATGTGGCGAAGAAGGCCGGGGTGTCTCTGAGCACCGTCTCGCTGGTGGTGAACGGCAACGGGTACGTGTCTGATGACATGCGCGAACGTGTGCGCAAAGCCATGCAAGCCCTCAATTATGTGCCGAACGAGCTTGCCCGCAATCTGTATCATGATTGCACGAATCTGGTCGGCGTCATCGTGCCCACCATCCGCCACCCGTTCTTTGCGACGTTTACCGCACATCTGCAGCATGCGCTCGCCGCGCAAGGATTACGCACTATGCTGTGCTCTACCGCAGATGAGGCGGATGGCGAAATCCAGTATGTCGACATGTTGCGTCGGCACATGATGGACGGCATCGTCATGTGTGCGCACACTTCGCATCCCGGCGATTATTGGACGTCGATTCATCGCCCGATCGTCGCGTTCGACCGTGTGCTTGGAGACGGTATTTCGTCAATCGGATCCGACCACGAGCAGGGTGGGCGATTGATTGCGCAGATGCTGATCCGCAATGGTGCCAAACATGTGGTGATGATTGGCGGTCCGCGAGATCAATTCTTCGATTTGGCTGCGCGCGGAGAAGTCGAGGAAGGACCGTTCGATTTGGGAAAGACCACGTTCCCGACGGTGCGCTACTACCTCACGTTGGAACAGGAATTGACCTCCGCAGGCGTGAAATACGAGTATGTTGAAGCTGGCGAAGTGATGGATTTTGCCGGCTATCATCGTGCGGTCAGCAATGCGCTCGACAAGGTGACGACCGACGGCGTCGATGCCGTGGTCAGTTCCGATATTGGTGCATCGTTCTGCGTGCGCGAAGCGTTGGGCCGTGGAATTTCCATTCCTGACGAGCTGCAGATCGTTGCCTACGATGGTACGTATTTGACTGATTTGGCCGGCATGAAGCTGACCGCGGTCGCGCAGGATTTCTCGGCGATCGCACAGTCGGCGGCCGACCATATCGTGCAGGCGATTGCCAATGAGGAAGTGGCCGCGGCTAACGCTTCACGCAAGAACATCCCCAAGCCGTTCGAGCCGAACGTGCTTATTCCCATGACACTGGTGCCAGGCGATACCACGCGTTGATACTGTGCGTCTTCATGCGTGTGCCCGGTGTGGATCGCATCGATTTCAGCGGCGTCCACAACCGGCGAACGCCCGTCGATAGTCGTGCTCATCATTCGACTTGTGCACATGTGTCCGATTCTGCCGAATCGGACGTCTGAGTTCCGAAAAATGTGTTCTGTGTGTCCGATTCTGGAGAATCGGTCATGTGTGATGTGAATTGGGATGTTTGGATGTCCGTTTCTGCAGAATCATCTTTGCTCTGTACTCGTTGATTCGCAAATACGGCGCATGGCTCGTCATACCGGCCATGCTCGGCGGCGCGGCCTTCCTGGCGGACTCGGTGCTGACGCCGGCCGTGTCGATCTCGTCCGCCGTCGAAGGCCTGAAGACGCTGCCGGCGTTGGAGCATCTGTTCACCGAGAACAAGGATCTGACGATGATGATCACCGCGGTGATCATCGTGATCCTGTTCGCCGTGCAGTCGCGCGGCACCGAATCGATCGGCAAGGTCTTCGGCTCGGTGGTGATGGTCTGGTTCGCGTTCCTGGCGATCGTCGGCGTGGTAGCCATCGGCAACGACTGGTCCGTGCTCGCCGCACTCAACCCGTACTACGGCATCAAGTTCCTGTTCAGTCCGAATAACGCCACCGGTCTGGCGCTGATGGGCACCGTGTTCCTGTCGACCACCGGCGCCGAGGCGCTGTACTCGGATATGGGCCACGTGGGCCGCGGCAACATCTACTTCACCTGGCCGTTCATCAAGGTGGCGCTGGTGCTCAACTACTTCGGCCAGGGCGCGTGGATGCTGCGCAACCAGAACAACCCCGAACTGGCCGACGCCGAGGGGATCAACCCGTTCTTCCAGATGATGGATCCGAACGTGCGCTATGTGGCCGTCGTGCTGTCGGTCACCGCCGGCATCATCGCCTCCCAGGCGCTGATTACGGGCGCGTTCACCATGGTCTCCGAGGCCACCGGCCTCAACTGGATGCCGCATCTGCAGGTCTGTTACCCTGCCCGTACCCGCGGCCAGCTGTACATTCCGGTCGTCAACGTGGTGCTGTGCGTGGCCACGCTGGCCGTGCTGCTGCTGTTCCGCGATTCGGAACATATCTCGGCGGCCTACGGCTTGGCACTGACCATCACGATGATCACCACCACGATCCTGCTGGGCATCTACCTGTGGCACCGCAGCAACAAGTTCGGCGCCGTTGTGTTCACCATCGTGTTCCTGGCGATCCAGGTCCTGTTCTTCGCCGCCTCGATGGCCAAGTTCCTGCACGGCGGCTGGTTCACGCTGCTGCTCACGCTGGCGATCCTCATGATCATGTACACGTGGAACGAGGGCACCAAGCTGGAGCGCTCGCAGCGTCGGCACATGATGCCGAAGGACTTCCTCCCCGCGCTGGACAAGCTGCACGGCGATAGCCGCATCCACCGGTTCGCGGACAACATCGTCTACCTGACCAGCGATCCGGACCTGAAGCGTCTCGATACGGACATCTTCTTCTCGATCTTCGCCGACCACCCCAAGCGCGCCCGCGCATGGTGGGCGGTGGCCGTCGAGACCACCGACGAGCCGTTCACCCGTGAGTATTCGGTCGAGAGCTTCGGTACCGACTACCTGTTCCGTGTGCGCATCCGCCTCGGCTTCAAGGTCTCGCAGTCCATCCCGGCCTACCTGCATCAGATCATGCACGATCTGGAGAAGACCGGCGAGCTGCCGAACCAGCAGTCGATCTACCCGAAGCTTGACGCCGATCCCGGCATCGGCACCATCCGCTACGTGGTGATCCACAAGGCGCTGATGCTCGAGTCGAAGGTCTCCGGCCGTGGCGCCCTCTCGCTGCAGATCAAGTACGCGATCCGCCGCGTGGCCGGTTCCCCGGTCAAGTGGTTCGGCCTGGCGCCGTACAACCCGCTGGTCGAGGTGCAGCCGCTGTTCGTGTCCACGCGCCGCCCGCCGCGCCTGACCCGCGTGGCCAGCCAGGCGCCCAAGCGCGAGGGCTGAGCCGGCAGGCCGAACAGCCGGTGCGAGCCGGGTGGCCTAATGGCATGTCAGGGGGCCGCGAACCGTCATCGTACGGTTCGCGGCCTTTGCATATGCGAATGATGCAGAGTGGGCGGTACTGCTTGTGAATGTAGCGGGTGGACGGGTGACGTGGTTGATGCCTTTTGCCGTATGTTCACGGTGGCTATGCGTCGGATGGGACTGTAATTCGACTTCTTGGGATCTTTTTTGCTGCAGTGGTGCGCCAAAAGGTCTCAGCCGTCTCTGCGCCACGCCTTCCGGCAGTCAGTACAAGGTTGTACTACACTGGTGGCTGTCACACGGATGTCCCCGGTCGCCCGCGCCTCCGCGGTACATCGTTGTATGGATACGTGTCACGTATGCAGAGTGCATGCAGATATGTAGAAAGGAATCCCATGCCCCAGCAGGACCATCTGACCGCACGTCTCGTCGTCGATGACGATTTTGAGGTCGCTCCGGTCAACAATCGTCTGTTCGGTTCGTTCGTCGAGCACCTTGGCCGTTGCGTGTACACCGGCATCTACGAGCCCGACCACCCGACCGCCGACGAGCACGGCTTCCGCAAGGACGTCATCGACCTGGTCAAGGAACTCGGCGCCACCACCATCCGCTACCCGGGCGGCAACTTCGTGTCCGGCTACCGCTGGGAGGACGGCATCGGCCCCAAGCAGGAACGTCCCCGTCGACTCGATCTGGCCTGGCATTCCACCGAAACCAACGAATTCGGCCTGCACGAGATGGCCGAATGGCTTGAGGCCACCGGCGGCAACGAGCTGATGGAGGCCGTCAACCTGGGCACGCGCGGCCTGCAGGAGGCCCTGGACCTGCTGGAGTACGCGAACGTGCCCGGCGGCACCGAGCTGTCGGAACGTCGCCGCGCCAACGGCGCCGACAAGCCGTTCGATATCCGCATGTGGTGCCTGGGCAACGAGATGGACGGCCCGTGGCAGCTCGGCCACAAGTCCGCCGAGGACTACGGCATGCTCGCCGCCTCCGTGGCCGCCGGCATGCGCCAGATCGATCCGGACGTGGAACTGGTGGTGTGCGGCTCCTCCGCCCATGGCATGCCGACCTTCGGCAAGTGGGAGCAGACCGTTCTTGAGAAGACCTACGAGAACGTGAACTTCGTCTCCTGCCACGCCTACTACCAGCCGTTCTTCAAGGAGGACGGCACGCGCGACATGGCCAGCTTCCTGGCCTCCGGCGTGGATATGGACGGCTTCATCAAGGACGTGGCCGCCACCATCGACGCCACCAAGGCCCATCTGAAGAGCGCGCACGACGTGTACATCTCGTTCGATGAATGGAATGTCTGGTACCAGGGTGAGGAGCCGAGCAAGACCCCCGAGGGCATCGGCAACTGGCCGGTGGCCCCGCGTCTGCTGGAGGACATCTACACCGCCGCCGACGCCGTGGTGTTCGGCGATCTGATGATCACGCTGCTCAAGAACGCCGACCGCGTGCGCGCCGCCAGCCTGGCGCAGCTGGTCAATGTCATCGCCCCGATCATGACGGAGCCGGGCGGCCCGGCCTGGCGCCAGACCACGTTCCACCCGTTCTCCGTGACCGCGCGCCTGGCCAAGGGCGGCACCGTGCTGGAGCCGAAGCTGTCCGCCGGCACCGTGGATACGCCGCGCTATGGCGAGGTCGACGGCGTGAACGCCGTGGCCGTGCGCTGCGCCGACGGCTCGCTCGCCGTGTTTGCGGTGAACCGTTCGCTCGAGGCGACCGCCGAGTTCGAGATCAGGCTGCAGGACGGCGCGCAGCCGGCATCCGTCGAGGCGCAGACGCTGCACGACGACGATCTGTTCGCCGCGAATACGCTCTACGACCAGAACCGTGTGACCCCGCACGCCAACGGGTCGGCCATGTACGATGCCGAGTCCGGCGTGGTCCGCGTCTCCCTGCCGCCGGTGAGTTGGACCGCCCTGCACATCAAGTGACGCGATGGGCCGCGCGGTCCGTTCCGGAGAAGGACGGATCGCACGGCCCTTGCTTCCCGGGCCGGGCGGAAGGGACCGGACCGGCCGGGGAAAACGCGTTATGCTGGAATCAGACGGGCGTTCCGCCTGAACCGTGCGGAACATGCCCGATGGTGCGACGAGAGGGGTGCTGTGGCGAAACGGGTGACCATCACCGACGTGGCGCGCGAGACGGGCGTCTCCATCAAAACGGTGTCGAATGTGCTGAACAACACCGGCAGTATGCGCCCGGAGACGCGCCAGCGTGTCCAGGATGCCATCGAACGCCTCGGATACCGCGTTAACGTGTCCGCCCGCGCCATGAAAACCGGCGGCACGAAGCTCATCGGACTGGCCATCACCGATTTCTGCCAGCCGTTCATGCCCTATCTCGCCGACAGCATCGTGGCGGCGGCACGTTCCCGCGGGTACGCGGTGATCACCGATACCTACAACAGCGCCGGCGGCTTGGCGCAGGCGATCCCGGAGACGAAGAAGCTGGCCGCGGACGGCTGGATTTTCTTCATGGGCTCGCCGATCACGGATCGCACGATACTGCACCAGCCGTATCCGTTGGTGATTGTGGGCGATTACGATACGCAGGGACTGGCCGATTGGGTCACGATGCCGAACGTGGAGGCCGTACGCACCGCGGTGGGGGCGCTGCTGGATTCGGGATGCCGTAGGATCGCGTTGATCGGCGGCACCGCGGAGAACGCATGCCCGGATGCCGACCGCGAGTCGCGGCCCGAAACCACCAGCACGATGCGTACCCGCGGCTATGTGTTGGCCCATGAGGAGCGTGGCCTGCAGGTCGATTGGCGGCTGGTCCGTAACGCGGATTGGGTGCAGTCCGGCGGCCGCGATGCGGTGGCGGGGCTGTTGGACGATCCGGATGCGCCGCGTCCGGATGCGGTCATGTGCCTGAACGACGCGCTCGCCATCGGGGTGATTCATGAGCTGCAGCGGCGCGGCGTGCGCGTGCCGCAGGATATGCAGGTCATTGGGTTCGACAACGTGCCGGATGCCGAGTACTGCATGCCCGGATTGACGACGATCGACCCGCATGTGGATGATTACGCGCGACATGCCGTGGATATGCTGATCGCGCGCATCGAGGGGTCGGCGGATCCGTTCCGCACGTATGTGACCTCCTACGATCTGGTGCGTCGTGCCTCGACGTGTTGACGGCCCGGCGTTCGCCTGGACATGGGTCTGTGACGGGCTGCTGTCGCCTCTCCCGTGGCGTATTCCGGGAGAGGCGACATGCGGGCTAGGATCGGAGCAGCACCTCCGTCAGCGCTTGACGGACGGCGCTCGGCATATGCGAATCGGAGCAATCTTCCATGTCCGGCCCGCTGACGTGCTCGAGTGAATCCATCGTGGCCAATGCGTCGATGCCGTTCTCCGCTATGGCGGCATAAGCCTGTTCCTTGGTCAGATATCGCATTTCGGCATGCCGAAGGATGTCGAAGACGTCTTCCATGCGGGGATCGGGGGCCATCGTCGTGTCGCCGATGGTGACACGTATCTCGCTGCGGGTGGATACGTCGGCGACCGTTACCTGCAATGTGAGGGTTTCGGCATCATACCGGCGATCCGAATCGACGGATGCGCCGTCGGCCTGTACGGATATGTCGCTGTCGGTAATGCCTCGGAACAGGAAATCCCATGTTCTCCGGGCCGGCAGAGCGTGAACGTCTCCCTGGGCTGGCGATACCGTGAGTGCGGATGTGGCGCCGTCCTTGCGCCATCGATAGGTGATCGCGGTGGTCGCCGGGGTGATCTGCCGAGAGTAATGTCCCGAATCCTCCATCAGCGTGAAGTCGCCGTCCGCTCCGGGGAAGACGATGATCTCCAGATGCTGCGGGTTGTCGACGGAGTTGATGGAATCCCCCTCGGACAGGGGCTGCATCGGCACGATGCCGCCGGCCTTCGCGAACACGGGAATTCCGTCGAGCGGACGCCAGACGGTCATGCGCCGTCCGTTGGGCGAAGACGCGCTATACCGGCGCCCGGTGAAGAAGTCGAACCAGTCGCCCTGCGGCAGCCATACGTCGGCCTTGCCCCGTCGGGAGGATTTATCCATCGGTTCCGTGATGGGCGCGGCCAGCAGTTCGGTGCCGAACATGTATTCGTTGGGAACGTGGTATGCGGCGTCGATGTCGGGCGATCCCCAATACATGGGCTCCACCAGGGGAAGGCCTGTCCGGGATGCGCGCCAGTTCATGGTGTGGAGGTACGGAATCATGCGATGGCGCAGGCGGAGCGCATCGTCCATGATCGCACGGAGGGGGTGCGGATGTTTTTTTGGACGGTCAGGCGGCCAGTCCAAGACTTCTGCGGTATTGCACGGGGCTCATCCAGTCCAGTGACTTCTTGATCCTGGTTTCATTGTAGTGGGTCAGGTAGGCGGCCAGGCGTTCGCGGAACTCCTCGTAGCCCACGCCCCTCCAGTCCCGCCCGTAGAATAACTCGTTCTTGAGCCTGCCGAAGAACCCCTCGGCGGCCGCGTTGTCCGGGCTGCATCCCTTGGCGCTCATCGACCGGATCAGCCCGTGCTCCTCGCAGATGCGGATCCATTCGTCCCACCGGTAGTGGCAGCCGCGGTCGGAGTTAAACCGATGTCGGTTTAATTCCGATTAAGCCGGGTTTGTTGTTAAGCCGGGGAACGGTTCGGGGTCTTGGTGGCTGGCCGTGTCCCATGTGGTTTCCCGGCTTAACGTTCCGGGTTATGTTCGTCTTGTCCCATTTGATTCGAACGAAGGAGTTTGCCATGGGTGAGACGACGGTTGGCCATGTCGCGGGCGAGGTGGTCCGCGCGCTTTACGGGGCCGGTTATATGGAATCCACCATAGGCCAGTACCGCAAGTCCATCAGGGCGTTGGAACGGTACGCCGGAGGCCCGGATGCGGTGTACACGCGTGGGTTGGGCGCGGGGTTCGCCGCGTCGACCTTCAGTGAGCGGACGGGCGGTTTCAGCAGGCAGCGGTGGTTCGATTACGGCAGGCTGGCGCGTTTGTGCGACTCGTATCTGCGGTCCGGTTCGGTGGACCTGGGCAAGTGGCGCAGGAGCAGGCTTGCGGAGCCGGTGGTTCCGGGTTTGGCCGTGGTCATGGAGCGTTGGGAGGCGTATCTCGCCGGTTCGGGACTGGCTTCGGCGACGGTGGGGCATTACCGTCGGATGGCGGGCTTGTTCCTCACGTGGCTGGAATCTCATGGGGTCGTGTCGTTGGACGGTTCGGATGGCTCGCATGTGCTGGGGTTCCTGGCCGGGCTGCGTTCACGCTGGTCGGAGTCGTCGATGCGGCACGCCGCGTCGGACCTGCGCCCGTTGTTCAGATGGCTCGGGCGGGATGACCTGGCGGACGCGATCGGCCTGGCCGGCATACGCAGGACCCACGCGATCGCGGGAACGTTGCCCGACGACGAGCACCGCCGCTTGCTGGAGGCGTGCGCCTCGCGGTCGGTGCCGTCGAGGGACGCGGCGATCACCCTGCTGTCGCTGACGTGCGGGCTGAGGGCATGCGATGTGATCGGTCTGAGGATCGCCGACGTGGATTGGGATTCCATGAGCATAGGTCTGGTGCAGCGAAAGACGGGCAATCCGTTGACCGTGCCGATGACGGGACCGCTGGCCGCGAGGCTGGCGTCCTGGCTGTTGGACGAAAGGCCCGCCACCGACGACGACCGTGTGTTCGTGCGGTACAAGGCGCCCCATGTCGCGCTTCGGGGTCATTCATCGGTGTACGAGGCGATCAGCCGTGTCATGCGGCACGCCGGGCTCGGACGCCGGGGCGGTTCCAGGCTGTTGCGGCGCAACGCGGCGACGAGGATGCTGGAGGCGGCCACGCCGTTGCCGACGATCAGCGCGGTGCTTGGCCACGCCGACCCCGATTCCACACGCGTCTACATGGCCACGCACCGCGGGGGAATGCTCGCGTGCGTGCTGCCCGTGCCGGAAGGCGGATCGTCATGAGACCCACGGAACACGGATTCGTCGGCCCGCTCGCCGGCGAATTGGAGGAGTACATCCGCTTCAAGGCGTCCATGGGCAGGCATGGCGCCACCCGCGTCCGGGTCCTGCGCTCGTTCGACCGGCATTGCCTCGAACACGGGGCCGTGCGTCTGGAGCGGGGCGTCGTGGAGCGATGGATCGCCCATAGGATCGACGCGAATCCCGGGGGTTGCCGCTCGTGGTTCTCGTACATCAGGGACTTCGGCAGGTGGATGCGACTGGCCCACGATCCCGACGCGTACGTGCTCTCCGACCAGTGGAAGGCCGGATCCCCGCGTCCGACGCCGTACCTGCTGACGGACCGCGAGGCCGCCCTGTTCCTGCGGGCCGCGGGAACGTTGGAGTCTCCGTCGCCGTGGGCGTGGCAGTCTCGCGCGTTCTTCATGCTCATGGCCTGCTGCGGGCTGCGCACCCGAGAGGTCAGGAGACTCGCCGTCGGGCACGTCGACCACAAGGCCCGTTCCATCGACGTGGTCGATTCCAAGGCCGGTCGCAGCCGCAGGCTGCCCGTGGGCGACGAGGTCGCCGCCGAACTGCTGGAATGCGACCAACGGTCCCGCGAACGCTTCGGAGACGACCGTCCCGCGTTCTTCGTCGCCTCCACCGGCAATCCGGTCTCCCCGGGCATGCCCGGCGTGGTGTTCCGCCGCGTCTGGACGCGGGCCGGGCTCGAGTGGCCACAAGCCGGCAAACGGCCCAGGCCCTATGATTTCCGGCACCGGTTCGCGTTCGCGAACATCGAGCGGTGGACTCGCGACGGCGTGGACGTGATGGCGATGCTGCCCTATCTGGCGGCCTACATGGGACACGCCGGCATCGACAGCACCCTCTACTACGTGCACGCCAGCCCCGATTTCATGGACGGATACGCGGACCTCGTCGCCGACGCCGAACGCGTGGTCCCGGAAACGGAGGAACCATGAGCAAGGCAAGGAAAACGGCCGCCAGCTCCGGTGAACCGGACTTCTGGCGAGTCGCGCGCGACTGGCTGCACCACTGGCTGCCCAAGGTGCGGGGCAGCTCGCCGAAGACCGTCGAGGCGTACCGCATCGGCCTGGAATCCTACGTCCGATGGCTCGAAACCACGGAAGGCACGCAGCGCAGCCACATCGGTTTCGGGCATTTCGACCGGGCGCGCCTGGGCCGGTGGGTCGAATGGATGCGGACCGAGCGCGGGTACTCGGACCGCACCATCATGCTGAGGATGACGACGATGCGCGTGTTCCTCGACCACGCGGGCCTCGAACACCCGGCATTGACCGCGCTGGGCAACGACGCGGCCGGCATACGTGTCAAACCACCCGCGCGCAAACCCGTCGACCACCTCGGGGAGGAGCACACCAAAGCGTTGCTGACCGCATGGGGCACCGGCGACGCCAAATCGCGCAGGAACCGCATGCTCCTGATCCTCATGTACGACACCGCCGCCAGGATCGGCGAACTCGCCGCACTGACCATCGCGGACGTGGGTATGGATAAGCCGGCCAGGGTCACGCTCACCGGCAAACGCGGCAAGAGCCGGGTCGTGCCCCTGGGAGAAAGGACACGAACCCACCTGGCCGCCTACCTCGAGGAATTCCATCCCGGACCGTCCATGCGCGACGGCGACAGGCCGTTGTTCCACTCGACGAGGAACGGCGCCATCCAGCCGCTCTCCGTGGACCGGATCGACGAGATCCTCAAAACCGCGGCGGCCAGAGCACGCCGCGGGACGTGCCCGTCCATGCCCGAACGCGTCCACTGCCACCTGATCCGCCGGACCCGCGCCATGGACCTCTACCAACAGGGCGTGCCGCTACCGCTCATCATGCAACTGCTCGGCCACGAAAGCATGAGCACAACCAGCGCGTTCTACGCGTTCGCGACCCTCGACATGATGCGCAAAGCCGTCGATGCGGCCAACCCCGGCCCCGACCCCTCCAAGGAGACATGGCTCAGCGAGCAACGACTCCGACAACTACACACCCTCAAATAACCCGGAACGTTAAGCCGGGAAACCACATGGGACACGGCCAGCCACCAAGACCCCGAACCGTTCCCCGGCTTAACAACAAACCCGGCTTAATCCGAGTTAAACCGATGTCGGTTTAATTCCGACCATGGCGCGCAGTACATCAGCCTCGTGTACACCACCAGGGTCGGGGAATTCGGCATGCTTCCCTCGACCGGCACGGTCGGCGACTCGTACGACAACGCCATGGCCGAGAGCGCCGACGGCGCGTACAAGACCGAGCTCGTCTGGCGACGCAAGCCCTTCCAGGATTCGAGGGACCTGGAATCGGCGACGTTCCGGTGGGTCTCGTGGCGGGGACTCGAAGCGTCTGCACCAGTCCTTGGGCTACAGGACACCGGAACGGACCGAAACCGAGTATTATGCAAACCAAGCGGCGCAAGCCGCCCCACTATAAGGGCGGAACAAAAATCAGGCCATATCACTCGCGCATCCGGCAGGCGCGGCCGGTCTTCAACCGTTGCCTCGTCAGGTTGCGCTTGGTCTCCACCTGCAGTTCGGTCAGGCTTTCCTCGTTGCGCAGCCACAGGTACTTGGTCCGTTTGAGCAGCGGGTTGGAGCGGCCTTCCGTCTTCCCGGCCTTGTCGACGGCCTCGTTGGCGTGCCTGGCCACGTGGAACCTGTCGACGATCCGCCGCGCATGGGGCAGATGCTCACGGATGCCCTTCCGGAAGCCCAGGCTCATGTCGCAGGCGACCAGACGCACATATTCCGGGACCCCGTTGTGGTCCATGAAATCACGCGAGAACCGTTCGACCGTGGCCGGGTCCTCGCCCGGCGTCACGTTGATGACATCGTGCTCCACGAGATCGGCGACCACGGTGATGTAATTGTGGCCCCTGCGGCTGGTCTCGTCGATGCCGATTGGCCCGTACCCGCACCTCGTCACAGCTTGTATAATCACGATTATACTAATCGTGATACAATAAATCGTGATGCGATAGAAATACGCCGGCGTATGGCATAAAGGAGGCGGGCAGCATGGCATTCATCGGACGAGACGATGACCTCAAGCAACTGCAGGAATGTTTCACTGAGCGTAGGGCACAGCTTGTGTTCGTCTACGGCCGCAGGCGCGTGGGAAAAACAGAGACGCTTATTCAACTCGCAAAAGACAAGGAAACCTTATTCTTCGCGGCGCAGAATGCCACTAAAGATGAACAGCTGGCATCGTTCTCCCGTCTCATGTTCGAGGCGGGTGCCCCGGGCAAGGATTATCTGAGTCAATATCCTTCTTGGGAAAGGGCGTTAACCGAGTTAACCCGGCTGCCAGAGCCGAGCGATGGCGGCCGCAGGCTTGTGATATTCGATGAGTTTCCTTATCTGGTCAAATCTGATCCGTCATTGCCGTCAGTGCTACAGAATCTTTGGGACCACACGTTGCGTCATGCAAATCTGATGATTGTGATTTGCGGCAGTGCCATGAGCTTTATCGA
>ERZ825670.2875-NODE-2875-length-15553-cov-3.947542_pt1 | contig 15553 bp, 15 predicted proteins | sample MGYA00519929_ERZ825670 | MGnify/ENA primary metagenome ERZ825670 (study PRJEB31778, sample SAMEA3449207) | human gut metagenome | biome: human gut; feature: human-associated habitat; material: faeces | place: United Kingdom | collected 2010/2012 ...
CCGTAGAAATGGATAGAAGCCCGTTGAGGGCATTGACACATATTCTTTACCATTTACTGTGGACTTGATGTCGTGTAGAAATGGATAGAAGCCCGTTGAGGGCATTGACACACTACCAGCTCTGGATGATGGCACGCGCGCGGCGGATGTAGAAATGGATAGAAGCCCGTTGAGGGCATTGACACATCTCTCCACAGGATAATCTTTCTCGTATATTGAATGTAGAAATGGATAGAAGCCCGTTGAGGGCATTGACACGATGGAAATTTTACTCCTGAACGTGTTCTAATGATTCGTAGAAATGGATAGAAGCCCGTTGAGGGCATTGACACTCTTTAGAAGGTGCGGCAATGGCTGACCCGCTGCTTAGTAGAAATGGATAGAAGCCCGTTGAGGGCATTGACACAAATTCACTCATTGAATTCTCCCGTGCCCGCATGGTCGTAGAAATGGATAGAAGCCCGTTGAGGGCATTGATGAATGAAAAAGAATTTAAGAAAGCAAACTATTGGAAATTATTTGGATAAGAATGGATTTGTAATAAAACAAATATTCATTCTTTTTTTGTACAATGGTTCTTGGATATTGTAATATTTGACATATGCCGCCAGAGCGGCTATGATTGAAAAAAAGTTCAAAGGACAAAATACATATGGATGAGAGACGTTTATCAATATTATATATAAAACTACAGTTCAGCCTGGTTTTTCAGGAGAATACAGTCTTGCCGGAAGAGAAGGTTTCGGCGCTGCGTGGTGGGATGGGGGAGATGCTTTTGAGACAGAATTGTGTGAGCGACAGGATCTGTGAGGAATGTATTTTTGAATCAGCCTGTATTGTCAGAAAAACGATGTATACGCATATGGAAAAGAAGCCTTCTTTTATGCAGGGGAATGACAGTATTGGATATCTGATTGAATGCGAAGACTACCGAACGAATATAAAAGCAGGGGATACGGTCGGGTTTTCTCTAACATTATTTGGAAATAATATTGTATATTTTGGCCAGTATCTTCAGGCATTTTCTTCACTTGGCATGTATGGATTGGGAAAGAATCATTCCAGATATGAGATACAGGAAATCAGAAATATGTATGGTCAGTCGATCCTGAAGGAAGATATGATGCAGATGGAGTATTTTACACCGGAATATGTTTCTGATTATGTAGAAAGAAGAAGAGAGGATTTATATTTTTCAGAGTGCCAGAATACGATCATTTTCCATACTCCATTATCCCTGAAATTTAATGGTGAATATTTGCAGAAATATTCTGCGGAAGCGGTCATGACGGCGATTTTGCGGCGTATTATGATGCTTGATTATTTCTGTGGGATATATGAAGACTATCCGGAATGCGAGGAATTTCCTGAAATTGTAGTGCAAAGAGCAAGAAAGAAAAGAGTCTATCGGTATTCTTCAACGCAGGATTCCAAAATCTGCCTGACAGGAATAGAAGGCTTTATGGTGCTGGACGAGATACCCGGCGAATGCCTGGACTATATTCTGGCAGGTGAGCTTCTGCATATAGGGAAGAACAGTAGTTTTGGATTTGGAAGATATGAATTGAAGTGACAGAATATGAGAAAAGAAAAAATTAATAAATTAATCGAAGCATGGAAAGACGATAAGGAAGTACTGGATATTATTCAGGCAGATGTACTGGCATTGGGAGAGTACACACAGGCGGTATATTATATGGAATTTTCTGTAGCAATCATTAAAGCGAAGTACGAAGGCGAAGAGGTCAGAGATGCTCTGGGAAAGAATGATCAGAGCAGACATGATGCTCATGAACGTGCGATCATGGGAGCGAAACGACTGAACAGATTTGCATCAATGAAGGGACTTGAGCCAATTTTTGAGGGTGATATAGATAACAGATATGAAGTTGCTGATTTTTGTTGTGCAACTGTGAAGGAATATTTTGATAACAGAACATTATAATGAAGCGAGCCCTGGCATTACGCCAAGGCTCATTCTATTTACTGATACCATCTGTTTAATTTGGTCTGCTTTATATTTTTAAATTTAAAGTGACCAGAAGAACGTTTTAAGGTAATCTGATACTTTGCCATAAGAGGTCCGCGAGTGTTGTAAAACTCATCTATAATGTATACATTATAGTTTACAATATAGTTGGAACCTGATTTTACAACTTTGGTGACATATCCCCTGGGATATTCACCACCCCAGTCACCACCACGATAAGTGACTCTTCCGTTTTTGTTGCAAAAAACATATGCAGGATTATTTGACTGTGGTGTTGAAGATTTTACTAATCGAATTTTTCCGGAAGTAAAATAATGTTTCATTTTAGGTGTCAGTTTTTTTACGGCAGATTTAACAGTATCATTTGTTCGTACCCAGCTATGAGCATATAACAGCATAGTTGTTTTGGTATAATCATCATATTTAAATTTTTGGTTTGTTGTATAGGCAGAGTAACCGAGAAAACCATCAAATTCTCTTAGAAATTTTGTGACAGAGGTTTTATATTTTGAAGTAACGTTGGTTTGTGCTGCAGAAACGGAAACAGTATTGAAAAGTAAACATACTGTAACTAAGATAATACCAAATTTTTTAATAAATTTTTTCATGTTTATTTTCCTTTCTTCAAACAAAATACAGTCTGTAACTAAGACTTACTTTTTCCTGACCAGACTTCCGCCACCGCTGTATCCGGCATTGCTGTTGGGTTTACCATTTCCCATATACTGTAAAGTTTTTTTATCTTTTGCGTATAGTCTGTAACCGCTATAACAGCCACGTCCCAGAGGAGTTCTAAAATAATACCCATAGCTGGTTTTATAAATTTTGTCAATTTTATATGTATAGCATACTTTGGATGATCCGTAGGCATACTCTTTTATGGCTTTTCCGGAAAATACAACTTTATAATGATAAGGTGTACCTCCCATAGTATACCAGGTGCCTTTAACAAGTTTTAAGGCTTTCTTCTCCTGGGACTTGGAGAGGACATAAGTTTTCCTGGTAGCGGCCTGCACGTTCTGTGTAGCTGCCGGAACTGCTGTGATGCAGATTGCGCAGGCGCATACAGCAATTAAGAGTTTGACAAGTTTGCTTTTCAATGTTTTCATTCTGCATTTCTCCTTTGCATAACAAGTGTGTTATATAGTTGTATATGAATGAACTGTCACGGTCTGACAGGGACTGTAGGCAGCTATTCGCTGTACTAGATATCTGCCTCAGCACTCCAGTGTTTCTGTCTTGGTTTGAACTGCTTGTCGAAAGTGTGTCCTGCTTTTGCGACAGGGATGCGCTGGAGACTGTTCAGCATTTTCTGTTTTTTCTTAGGGAGTTTACGAAATTCTGCTTTTGCCATTCTTTCCATTTTTGTCATATACATTTTCCTCCATACCGGGTGATGAAGAACATCCGCCGCGGCTTCTGTTAAAAGTGTTATCCGGAAGCTACAGTTATATAATAAAAGATAAGAATGTTATTGCTTTCGAACGTTTGTTAAAACAACTCCACGATATCTTCCGCATCAAGAACAAAGCGTTTTTCCTCAACAGAATTATTGATGAAGTTCACTGCATGTTTTCTGTAAGACTGCTCGAAAATATTTCGGACAGTCCGGGCGTTTCCGAAGTTCGGGAGCGTTTTCAGTTTTGTTATGATCTCAATGAATTTTGCTAATCCGTCATCGCTGACTGTGAATTTATATTTCTCACAGAGAGAGAGGAAAATCTCCGTCAGCTCAGAGATAGAGTAATCGTCAAAGTGTACAGTGACAGGAAATCTTGATTTTAATCCCTGGTTCTGATTCAGAAACAGAATCATTTCCTGATCGTATCCTGCCAGAATGACGGTGATGTTGTCTCTTTCTTTCTCCATAATATCCAGAAGAACCGGAATACAGTAAGGAGAGAGCTCGTATGCTTCATCGATAAACAGGACACCACCGAATGCCTTGGTACAATAATCTTTCAAAGCTTCTACAGAGTTCACTCTTCCAATCAGGTCACTGGCTGCAATGGAAACACAGTTTGGTGACTTGGCAGCACCGATACTGAAAAGCATCTGACAGAATAAACCTGCGACAGTACTTTTTCCTGTACCTGCATTTCCGAGGAAAAGCATATGTCTGGAAATAGGGATATCTATTTTGCTTTCTTTTGAGAAACGGCAGGTAGCGATAGCGCGCTGGACTTCTGATTTGGCATCGTTTAGTCCGATCATGGAATTTAGTTCTGCACTGAGTGTCTGGTAATCACGTAAAGTTGTTTCGAGCGTGATATGTCTGGATTCAATAACCCGGTCGCCATCCATTCCTTTTTCCTGGCGGTAGTTTTTCTTTGCGTCGATAAAGACGTTTCTTACAGTACGGGCATTTCCGAAGTCTCTGGAGTAGCGTTGTGTCACAAGCTTGAGGCGGACTTTCTCTCTGGCAGAACGGGTGAGAGAATATCCGTCTTTTTTGCAGAAGTTGTCAAAAATCTCCATAAGCTGGTCATCAGAGTAATCTTCGAACGGAACAACCTTATAAAGACGTGAGGCGAAGCCAGAGTTACTGTTGTGCAGGAAATCGTCCATTTCTTTAGGATAGCCGGCAAATATTACGACCAGGCGGTCACGGTTATTCTCCATTTCCTGAAGCAGAGTACCGATACATTCCTGGCGGTACTGGTCATTACCGCTTTGTTCCCTGGAAGGAGAGATTAGGTAAGCTTCATCTATAAAGAGGATACCGCCATATGCTTTCTCACAGTAGGAACGTGTTACGCCTGAAGTTTGTCCTACATATTTGCCAAGCAGGTCAAGGGCTGAAACGGTGATAACTTTATCTGTGCGGATCACACCCATGGAATATAATAAATCAGCGGTCATTTGTGCAACGGTAGTTTTACCGGTTCCGGGATTTCCGACAAAGGCCATATGCAGGGCCGGGACAGTAGATTTGCCGGATTCCTGAATCATATATTGAAGCTCTGCGAATACTTCCTTGACAGATTCCAGTCCGGTAAGATCATCGAAGGCACGGATGGCTTCTTCGAAAGTTTTTGTCTTTCTGTAATAAGGAATATGTTTGCTGGTAAGGCCGTCTGATAATTTTTCGGAAGCATAATATTGAACGAGAATGTTTTCCAGAAGATCAGAGATGAAACGGTCATTCTTTAAGTCTGCTTTAGGATATACACAGTAAACATAGTCGTGCAGAGCTGTGGTGAAATCAGAAGAAAAAGGAATCTGTCTGTTTTCCAGCTGGCTGATTAATTCTGAGTAAACTTCAGATACCGGCATATCATTGATGTAAATATGGCTCCGGAAAACACGGTAATACAGGTGAGAATTTTCTTTGAACTTATCACGCATTACAGATTCCGGAGCGGCGATGATCTTAGCAGTATCCAGACTATGTTCACAGGTCTTTATAAATGCTTCGGTGAGGTCACTGTTCCAAAGGGGATTCAAACGGCAGTCATATAAAACAAAAACTTTGTACTTGCTGATATCATCTTCAAGAGCATTCCTGGAATTAAGAAAATTTTGCTCACTCATATAATGACAGGTAAAATCGCTGTTGTTATTTTCTTCATCTGATTCAGTGGAGTTTTTGGAAATTAATGTCTGGGTATATTCATCAATTATTTTTATTCCCTGTACAATGTTGTCGATGAAGGCCTTTGCGCGGCTGGAATCATCACAATGTATCATAAGATTGTTGGAAAGATTAAGTTTTTTATCTCCTGTCTGCAGCAAGAATCTGAAGAAATTATGCAGGCGTTCTTCAGAAAGTTTGCCTAAATGGTAGGCTGAAAAGGGAGATATGACTTCAGTGAGGATATCGTCAGGGGAAGATTGCGCTTTTATTTTCTTTGATATGGAAACGATTTCATCTTTGGCAGAGGGATGACCGAGACGGTCGGCTTCTTTATATAGTCTTAATGCCTCATTAAGATCACAGGGCATCCCCATTCCATATTCGTAGCAGCGGCCAAGATTCCAAAAGCCGTAAGGATCAGAAATCTGGCAGGCGTGTTTGAAACAGTCGATGGCTTTTTCTTCATTAACAGTAGTTCCAAGACCATTAAGGTACAGACTTCCTAAATTATTGAATGCGACTTTATATCCTTGGGAGACGGCTTTGCTATAAAGTGAAAATGCTTTTTCATAATTTTTTTCAGTTCCCTGCCCGAAATGGTAATTAACAGCCAGACAGAATTGGGACCATGGGTCATTCATATCAGCAGCAATCTGGAGCCAGTGGTTAGCCTTTTCGTAATCCTGTTTAAAATCTCCACGGCCAAACTGGTATACATCTGCAACACGCCATGCTGCAGAAAGATCGTAAGGCGCGTATTTTTTTAAAGTGTCTACAGTTTCAGTATCGTAGTTTTCCAGATCATATTGTTCTGCTACAACCTGGATCAGGGAATAATCAAAGTCAGATAATTCTTTATTTATTTCGTTGGACATGGTGTCACCTCTGTTTTTAATAATATATTTCATTATGCAGGATTCCTTTGATGATTTCAAGTACCTTGTAGTTTATGTTTTTAGCAGCAAAAACGTGATACGATAAATACTGGAAGAATGTTCGAAAACTACAACATAACTATCGCATAGAATATAAATCAAGCAAGGGGAAAACAAATTACTGGTTGAACAAGAAACATTGGTCTGGTTCTGAAAGGAGAATTGGAAGATGAGAAATTATAAAGAAAAATTTGATAAAAAAATGAGAGAAAGCTTCGGGAAAGAGAAATCCCAAAAGGCTTTTCATGCGGGATATGACAGAGTTTATGACTGGCTTGCTGACATCCCGATATGGAAGAAACTCATGGATGTGATAATCAATGTTGCACTGTGGTTTGTGATCGTAAAGATCTTCAATCATATTGATCCGATAGATGAAGGCCTTTACAAGGGACCGAATAACCTGGTTTACCTGGCGAAAAGTCTTCCCCTGACTCTGGCGTTCTACCCTATCGGGGCGTATTTCAGCCGCTGTCTTCTGATGCTGAATTACGACAGATACACCCAGAGATTTGGAGTATGGCCCAAAATGCTTCTCTTCTCCGCAATGTGGATTGGAATAATCGCACAGATGGATGCCTATGCACCCAGACCTGCGTATTATTTCTTCATCTGCATCCCGGTCATGGTGCAGTTCTGGCCGGAGATCATAGCATGCAAGAGGGGAGTGTGCCGCCTGATTGCTCTGGCACAGGAAGGAAAGAAATAACAACCGGTACATCGGAAACGGTGTACTGTCAACTTGGAACCTGCGAAAGCAGGAGATGAAACAGGAGGAAAAAACATGGATGGTTTACAGATGGCAATGGACAATATCGGAGGAACACTTCAGAATATCGGATATGCACTGGACAGCAGAAATGCCTGGCTGATTGCCACATTTGTACTGTTCATTCCACTGGCACTGTGGGGATATGCCATGTTCTGCAGTAACAACCAGGCATTCTTTCCTGTCAGGGTCGTGGCTGTTGCTGTCGTATCCTTTGGAGTCAGCTTTGGAGCATCAAAACTGATTCTGACAGCAGTTGGTGTAGTGTTTGTTATTCTTTCAGGAATTGTGTACATGATAGGCCAGTGGGTTTATCTCATGGCACTGGTGATTGTTCTGATTATTAAGAGAATCATGGAGGCCTTTGCACCAAAATAAAATATTCGAAAGAAACCGCAATAGTTACTGGTACACTGTAAGAGAAGTCAGGAGGGAACAATATGATAGAAGAAATCAGAGAAAATATTGATGCAACAGCGACCGGAAGGAGAATCCGGGAGCTTCGTGACCTGAAAGGTCTTCGAAGACGGTATATACAAGTATTTTGCTGCCACTGTATCTGGCAGTATTTGAACATGTATTTCCGGATTTTGAATCGTTGACAAATAGTACGGAACTGGATGTGTTATGTTATATTCTGGTTGTAAGCTTCGGACTCAGCATCTTATTTAATACAACAATCGACGACATCGTCCGGGGAGCAGAGGACGGAGAGGAGTGAGAGTATGATGGGAGATGGCATTTTAAATTTCATAGTTGGCATACCAACCTTCTGTGAAAATGTAGCGGATTTTTTCGCAGGCAAAACAGGATACCGGACAGTACTGGTAATTTTGTTTGTCATAATGGCTGTCATGGTATGTTGGGGAATTCACGAAAATGAAAAGGAGGAAAAGTCTACCACAACTGAAAAACTGATCACCATGGGGCTCATGCTTGGTGTTGCGCTTATTGTCAGTGCAATTCTGGCAAAAGTAATTACATTTGTGCTCATGGTTCTCTTTCTGATCGCCTATAACCTTGGAATGCTGGGGATTTTCATTCTCGTAATGTCATGTATTGGCTTCATGTCATGGCTGATATGTATATTCCCACCGTTGTAACAGCAATGACCTTTACCGGTCATTGCTAAAGAACACGAAAAAGTAACAAGATACCATGTTCGAAAGAACAGACACCAGGCACTGATACACTATTTATAACGAATCAGATAACGATTAACATCAGGAGGTAACGATGATGAAGAATTTTAAAATAAGCGTTGCGAAGTTCATAGTGGAAAGAAACAGCCTGGTTGCAACCGGCGGTGCGATCTACGCCTGCTTTAAAATTGGCAGTGCGATACTGAGAAATGCAATAGATCCGCTGTCTCTCATCTTTGTGCTTTTGCTGATGAAATTCTTCTATCCGCTGATTCATCTGGTAGCAGGCATAATCGCCAGAGCTCTCAAGGTCGTAGCTTCTGCGTATCTGAGAAACTGTGGGGAATTCGTTGATGATGATACAGAAAGCGACTTTTCCGGACAGGGCTACAACAGCCGGGAAAGCGAAAATACATATCATAAGGAAAGGAGTAACACATACGGAGGGAAAACTGAATATGGAAAAAACGAAGGCAGTAATACCGATAACGGCAGAACAGGAGGTAATGCCGGACAGGCTGCCAGCGATTATGACGCAACACTGAAGTTCTTTGGACTGCAGGTTCCTTTCACCCAGGAGCAGTTGAAGGCAAAACGCCGCAGTTGTATGAAGACTGCGCATCCGGATGCCGGGGGCAATGCAGAGGATGCCAAAAAGATCAACCGCTACTATGACGTGCTGAAACGGTATGCTGCATAGACAAGACCGGATATGTGGTGAACCGTAGGGCATAGTCTGGAAATCCTGCGCAAAGGAGGTGATTAAACCGGCAGTTCATAGGAATCGGAACAGAGAAATTGTATGATATCTGTAGTTTTTGATAAATAGAAAATAAGGAAAAAAGGAGAGAACTATTTATGAAGAATAAAGTGGTAAAATGTTTATCAATTATGCTTTCCCTGTGTATGTTAGGAAGTTCTGCAGCAGAAGCTGCTGAGTTTTCATCAGGTGTAGAGAATGTGGCTGAAGTACCTGAGACGACAGAAGTACCGGAAAATGCCCAGGCTGGCGGAACATCCGGAATTTCCGTGGGCGAATCTGAGCTATCAGAAGAAGGAGAGGTTTTCAGCGAACAGAAAGAGGAAGAGCCATTTTCCGATTCTGATCAGGTGACTGAATTTTCAGCTGATGAGGAGACAGATGAAATTCCGGAAGCACAAGACCCGGGAAGTATTGACAGTACCCTTGCTGCCAGATACAAAAATGCTGTGGTAGAGGCGGAGCTGGAAGCAGATCCCAATGTGAAGACAACCTGTAAGGTTTATAATGGAAGCAATCTGGAAAATCAGGATTATTCCACATTTGGATCCTGTGTAGATTCCTATGAATGTATAAGTCCGGATGGGGGCATCATGCGTGTACAGTTTGGTGCTGTTGATGGAAAAACGCTGGTAGAGTACTATGATACCGATTACAATATCCAGAAGACAGTGACGGTACCTCTGGCACTTCCAAAATATGGTGCCTTTTATGAGAGTGGCAATCATTATTATATCCTTACAGGACAGGATAATCCTGACAACAATGATGCAGTTGAAGTATATCGTGTGACAAAGTATTCCAAAGACTGGAAGGTACAGGGGTCTGCAAGTCTTTACGGAGAAAATACAAAGAAACCTTTTGATTTTGGCTCAGCGAGAATGACAATGAACGGAAATATCCTCTATGTAAGAACCTGTCATGTGATGTACGGCGGACATCAGGCAAATGTTACTTTTTCTGTGAACGCAGATAATATGACAGTAGTGGATAAGAAAACCGATATCAGTTATGCAAGTACAGGCTATGTAAGTCATTCTTTTAACCAGTTTATACAGATTGATCAGGGGAAGATGACAGCCCTGGATCAGTGCGATGCTTTTCCAAGCAGGGCACTTGTAATGCTGAAGTACAGTGCAGATCTTAGCGAAGGTAAATTTGTTCCGGATTTTAATTACGTCTCCAGTGAAGAGATGGAAAGACGTAAATGTGCCTGGACAGATATTATGAAGGTAGGCGGTAATGTAGGTGACAACTATACAGGAACTTCAGCCGGAGGATTTGAATATTCTGATTCCTGCTGGCTTGTGGCCGGCAACTTTGATACAGATGGTGCCGGTTCATCCAGAAATGCATTCATAGCAGCAGTGCCCAAGAATGGCGGTGACCCGGTAGTCAGATACTTTACTAATTATGGGGGAACAGATGACAGTGCATCAACTCCCCATCTGGTGAAAACAGGCAGCAACAGTTTTATCCTGCTGTGGTCCAGTCAGGGAAAGGTTTACTATACAGCAGTGGATGGAAACGGACAGCAGACCGGGACAACCTATAGTATGGATGGAAACCTTTCAGACTGTCAGCCGATAGTGATCAATGGAAAAATATCCTGGTATACATGGAAACAAAATGTTAATGTTTTCTATGAAATCAATGTATCAGATCTGTCAGATGTCAATGCAGTGAAGATTGTGAATGGACATAAATATTCTTATGGAACAGAAGTGAAAGATGGAATGATTTCCAGAAGCTGTACCGTATGTGGACAGGATCAGGACAAAGCAGCAGTGCCGGTATCTCTGGATCCGATATACAAAAAAGAAAATGGTGGTCTTGCATATTTAAGAGGAGATATCAGCCTGGATCCGGGAGTTACTTACTCTGTGGAATGTGGTGCGAATTTTACAGCTTCCGGAGAGCGTCTGTACGACTGTGAAGTGATCAGTTCAGACCCGGATGTGGTATCTGTGAATATGAAAGGAACGACCAGTGCAGATATTACTGTACATAAATCAGGAACAGCAACATTGACAATCCGGTCCAAATATAATCCGGCAGCAGCGGTGAATGTGAATATTTCTGCCGGAATGCTGGAGAGCCGGCAGTACAGTATCAAACTTTCCCAGGATAGTTTTGTCTATGACGGAACTGAACATAAACCTGAGGTGAAATTGTATAAAAATGGGAAAGAAGTTTCTAAGGACAATTACGATGTAACGTATGAAGGTGACTTGGTAAATGCAGGCGTAGTCAAGGTTGTTGTGAAAGGAAAGGGTGGTATTGAGGGAACGCTTACGAAACAGTATGCAATCAAAACGGTGAAGTTTTCCGAATGCAAGGCTTCTGTGTCTGAAGATCCGATTTATTTCTATGAGGACAAGGAATACACTCCTGAATTTACAGTCAGGGACGGAGACAGAGTGCTGACAGAGGGAAAAGATTTTACGGTTTCTTATAGATATAATGACCGCCCGGGATATGCGCAGGTAACATTCAGAGGAATGGGAAATTATGATAGCAGCAGTATTTCTGAACAGTTCTATATCAATGCAAGGGACATGAAGTATTGTAAGATTACTCTTTTATCTGATTCCATCCAGGCGACAGGCAAAAAAATTGAACCGGGAGTGACAGTTAAGTTCGGGGAAAAGACTCTGAAGGAAGGTGAGGATTTTACGGTTTCCTATACAAATAATATCAAACCGGGAACGGCCACAGTGACAGTAAGGGGAACCGGAAAGTATACCGGAGTTTTAAGTGTGAAGTTCACGATTGAAGCTGCCGCTGACGAAAAAAATGATGATGACAGTAAAGGTGACACAAGTAATAAGGGCGACACCGATAGCAAGGACGACACAGGTAATAAGGGTGATACCGGCAGTAAGGGAGACAGCGGAGAAAAAGATAATACAGGAAATAAGGAAGACAGCGGAGAAAAAGATAATAAAGATAATAAGGAAGATACGGACAATAAAGGAGATTCAGGAAACACAGAAACTCCGGGCAATAAAGAAGATGACAAGAAAGAAGTTAAGATCAGAGATTGTCAGATAGAAATCAAGGCTGAGAATCTCATCTATGATGGAACGGAGAAAAAACCAGAAGTAATCGTTTCAGATAACGGGAAAACATTGGCAGAGGGACAGGATTACAGTTTAATCTATGATAATAACACAAATGCAGGAAAAGCGACTGTTTATATCAATGGAAGAGGCATATACACGGGAAGCGTACTCAGAGTTTTTGAGATTGCCCGCGCAGATGCCGTTGTAGATGCATCTTCAAAAACTATAACAATGAGCAGTAAAAAACAGAATATCGCAGAATCAGTCACTACTGATGGAAAGATCACATACAAATCTTCTGATTCGAAAACCGTGAAAATTTCCGGAGATAAATTTATAGCATTAAAACCTGGAAAAGCAGTTATTACGATTTCCACAGAGCAGGGAGCAAACTATAATGCAGCTTCGGATAAAAAGATTACAATTACGGTCAGACCACTGAATACCGGAAAAGTTACATCAAAATCCAGTGCAAAAGGTCAGATAAAAATATCCTGGAAAGCTGCAAAATCTGTCAGTGGCTATCAGGTTCAGTATAGCAGATCTGCAACTATGAAAAATGCGAAGAGTGCTACTGTGAAGAGCAATACCAGAAGCATGACACTCAGAAAGCTCAGCTCAAAGAAGAACTATTATATCCGCATCCGTACTTACAAAGTTGTAAACGGTAAGAAATATTACTCTAAGTGGAGTACGGTGGATAAAGTAACGAGCAGATAAATAGTTACTGTTCACTCCGTTCTCAGTAACGATAAATATCAATGTTTTAAAGCAAAGGTCTTGTAAATATCGTTCTGATGGTGCATAATAAAAAGTAAGAATTTTCAATCGGCAGATATAAATTTACTATTTATTAGCTACCTGAAAGGGGAGAATTGAAAATGAGGGTATGGAAAAGTAAAATAATCGGATTTATGATAGCGATATGTGCTCTTTGTATCACGGTGAGTCTGGGAAGTGTACAGAACGTTCAGGCGGCATCGAAAGCCAGATACACGATCAGAAAGATACAGGAGAAGAAAACATACAAGAAATCAAGCGCAACTTATTCCTATGAACTTCCACAGTTAAAGGGAAAAAGCGCAGCAGTAAAGAAAATCAACAAATCTTTAAAATCATACTATACCAAGAATCTGAAATTAAAAAAAGATCTCTTCAAACAGTTCGCTGATGATAAGAAGGCAGGCTATCTGGATAAAAAGACAGAGATTCTTTTTGCAAATACCAAATGCAAGGAGACCTATAATAAGGACGGATATGTAAGATTTGTTTATTACTTTACCTGGCATGGATGTGGAACAGGAAACGAGAACGGGACGGCTGTTATTTACCGTCTGAAAGATGGTAAGAAAGTAGAAGAGATTCCAGCTTCAGCAGCAGACCTTAAAGGTCTGAATCTTGTCAAAGGTACCTGGTATATGACTGATTCAGAACAGGATAAGTCCAAAGTGGAGTTTTCAGAAAAAACAATCAAATATTATTGTTCTGATTCATCAACCGTGAACTGGAGTGCGGCGATTGACGAGGTTATCAAAACAGATTATGGATATTACTTCAAAGTAGACTTGGGATTGAATATTTATATCGGATACCAGCTTCGCCTGACAGATACGAATACTCTGATCTATGTGGGAATAGGAGATCCGTACAGTTCTGAAGGTCTTAATAAGGAGGCCAGCTTGTCACGAAATTAACCGAATCAAGTAAGTCCCCTGCGGAGGTTGCGAATATCTGATTAACTAAACACTACAGTGCCTTAAAAGATATTAATTCTGAACGGAATAAACTGAAGTAAAAATCTATGAAAAGCGAAAAGTTTTCATTCACTTTATGCGTGGAGAAACTTTTCGCTTTTCTCTATATTATGTTATGATATTCTAATAATTTGGTATTAGAAATTGACCTTTTGCCCGCGACTTTTCATTTACCAGAATAATCTATATTACGCTGATTCTAAAGGAAGATGCTATCAGAAGCGTTTTCGTGAAAATGGACAGCTATATTTTACAGCAAGTGGTGTAGCAAAGAAAAACACAAATGCTCTTTTGAAGATGAAAGTTATGCAGACCGTTTTAGCTATAACAAATCCTGGAATGTCGCAGGAACAGAAGCTCCGGGCATGTTGGAATTACATAACAGACTGGAGTAAGTTTAACTATGGTGGGGATGATTCGGACAGAAGTAAAAAGGGATGGTATCGGGAAACTGCGTTGAAAATGTTAAGTTCAAGAACTGGCAACTGTTATTCCTTTGCATGCGCTTTTGCGGCCATGGCAAAGGAAGTTGGATATAAAAATATAAAAGTAATAATAGGGTATGATCACTGTTGGGTAACTATTAATGGAAAACATTATGATCCACAGGCACACTGGTCCGGCTGGATTCGCAATATTTATGGATTGAACGAGTATCTGTCAGGTTCAGATGGCGTGACGGTATGTGATTTTATGAAATGATATCAAAATGGTTGTTATTTGCCGGCAGTATTCGGAAGGATGTTAGTAACGAACAAAAGAGCCGGAAAGCATTGATTTTATTAGCTTTCCGACTCATTAGAAGCAGGGGATGAGAGAATCGAACTTCTTCCAACCCCCCCCCGATGTGGGGCGTATCGAATTTTTACCAATTATAGTTTTATTCCCTGAATCGCGTTATCATACAAAAACTGCTTTAATTTGTCTGAATTTCCTGTATTGTAAAAATCCAGTAAAAGGGAATTAAATTCTTCCATATATTTATCAGTAATAGTCATAATACCGGCACCGGCAGAAATCAGAACTTTATTGGCAAGCATCAGGCTTGTACACTTATTTCCATCCCAGAAAAACTGTCCCCTTGCTCCCCAGGTAAAAAATTCTAATGCTTTATCAGTAGCGGAAGCATTTGCATTGGAATAAATGAATTTTAGCTCATGCGTAGTTTTTTCCTTTTCTGGAACAGGCGGTTCATAATCTGTTCCGGAGATACCAACACTTCCGGTACAAAGCTTTCCCCATTCGAGAGCTTCGTTTCTTGCAATATATTCATTCAATTTACACCAGTATTCGAAAGTAATATCTTCTTTTACAGTACTCAGCAAAAATTTCCACGCATCACGCATATTCAGAATAGCCTGAATATCATCAAGCTGTACATCAGGCACGTTTACACCGTTTAAAATAGTCTGTGTCTGAGGAAAGGTTACAGCCCTGTTTTCCATTTTCATACCACAATATACATTCTCGTCCCATTTCTTTTTTGCAAGAAATAAACTCTGCTCTGATGTCAAATGAAATTTATCCTCAAATTGCATCATCTCTCACCCAAATCTTTATA
>ERZ825670.2885-NODE-2885-length-15487-cov-3.395671_pt1 | contig 15487 bp, 8 predicted proteins | sample MGYA00519929_ERZ825670 | MGnify/ENA primary metagenome ERZ825670 (study PRJEB31778, sample SAMEA3449207) | human gut metagenome | biome: human gut; feature: human-associated habitat; material: faeces | place: United Kingdom | collected 2010/2012 ...
TCATATTAGAAAATTTTTTGTAAAATACTCATAGCAATTATAAGACACTGCTTTTTTCTTAGTTTTTCTTTTCTCATTTAACCATTCCTCTCAAAAAATCAATATACTCTTTCTGCACATTTTCTTTTGCTAATTCGTCTCTAATTGACATATCCCACTTATCACTCACTGTTTCCTGAATTTACAAATCTTCCCATTCTTTGCACCCTCTTTCTAATATTCTAGCAATGAACCTTAATTTTCATAATATTAGCTTACCCTTACAATAAGCGGCTGTCAATTCATTTTTCTTGCAAAATTTACAATGCGTCATGCAACGAAAGCCCTTCACCTTCGGGCTTTGCCGCAATATTGGCTTATCCATGAACTGTAACTGCAATGCAAAAAATCCTCCCTGACATAAGATACAAAATACAAATAAATGGTATCTTATCAGGAAGGATTCTAATTTCATGAAAAGCCCTTTGTTAACTTTCAGGCTGCCTATCACTTATTCTTTATGTGACTCATTCCACAACTTCTCTGCAGACGGTGTCCAGTTCTTTGCATACTCATCGCACTTGCTGCAAAGATGATCTGCACTCTCTGGGCTTTGCATATCAGTTGATTTTGCCTGTGTCTTTGCTACCATCTCGCGTAATTTCTGCGGATTCTCAAGCATTGGACATGGGCGAAGATGATTTTCGTTAAATGGCTGATTCTCATGATATGCCATAAATAACGGAGACTGCAGACACTCAAGAAGTGTCTTCTCACGAATGTTGCTGTCAGAGTAATGAATAAATACACAAGGATCTACATCACCATTTGCATTGATATGCAGATAACGGCGTCCTCCAGCTACACATCCTCCAACATACTCGCCATCATTCTGGAAGTCGATTGCAAAGAGCGGCTTTGTACGTCTGCAATAACGAACACGGTCATACATCATCTCTCTCTGAGCTGGTGTCGGCATAAGCTGCGTTACTGCATCATTTCCAACTGGCATATAGTGGAAATACCATGCAAATAATACACCTTTATCAACAAGCCAATCATAAAACTCATCACTGCTGATACTGTCGCAGTTTGCACTTGTATAACAGCATGAAACACCAAATGGAAGCTTCTTCTCCTTTAACAGCTTCATTGCCTTTTCTACCTTCTCGTAGGAGCCTTTTCCTCGTCTGCCGTCATGTGCTGCCATATCACCTTCTACACTGATTGCTGGAACAAAATTCTTTACGCGAAGCATATCATCAGCAAAAGCCTCATCAATCAGCGTTGCGTTTGTAAATGAAAGGAAAATACAATCGGAATGCTTCTTACACAGTGCAATCAGATCATTCTTTCTGACAAGCGGCTCACCGCCGGTATAAATATAGAAGTAAATGCCAAGCTCTTTTCCCTGTTCAATAATGCTGTCAATCTCATCAAATGTAAGATTTAATTTATTGCCGTACTCAGCAGCCCAGCATCCTGTACAATGCAGATTACAAGCAGATGTCGGGTCAAGAAGAATAGCCCACGGAATATTGCAATTATATTCAGCTCTTAACTTCTCCTGTTTTGGCCATCCAAGAATAGCTGCATTTAAGAAGAAGTTTGAAAATACTGTCTTCACAACCTCTGGATCAACCTCTTCAATGACACGCATGATCAGCTGATACATATTTGATTCTGGATGATCTAAAATATCCCATATTACCTTTCTTTGCTCCTCAAAGCTATCTGGACCTTCTCCTGCAATGCGGTCCACCCAGGTCATAAGCTTCCTTAAATTATCCTTTGGATTCTTCTCAATATAACGGTATGCAGTGGCAATACCCATTTTCTTTAATTCCTGTCCAAACATATCGATTCCTCCCATCTCTTGATTGCAATTCGTATTTTGTGAACTGTAATCCTTCGTGGCTGCATCTTTTGTATAAATGCTATTGCCTTTGAATTGACTTTATTGTACCTATTGTTGGAAATAAAAGGAATAGACAAAAAAAAGCACTCTGTTTAAATTTAAACAAAGTGCCTGTTTTGTCTAGCTAATTTTTTTTATTTTTTTCTCCTGCCGGTCGCAATGCCTTACGATCCTTGTTTTCAAATGCCTTCAAACTTTGTGCTATGTACTGGCTAGAGCCCGTCATGACATACATGATCTTTTCAATATCACCTGTCATCTCACTAATCTCCATGCCTGTCTGAATCCATCGCATCACAAGATCCACCCAGAACAAATCATACATGCGAATCATAAATTCGCGGTTTTCCTCAGAAATATCCACATCCTGAATATATTCAGTAAGAATTTCTTCTACAGCCGGCCGAAAATAATTTTGCATAAAACGGTCAATCTGCATAGGGTTTACAGAATAAAATGCATTCAAAATAAGACGTCTATTATCTTCCTTATTCAGTTCATCAATTACAGCATGAAGCCTATCCTGCCAATTTTTCTTTTCTGCTGTTTCTTTTCTGACGCGCTTTCCTTCTTCCACAAAAATCCATTCCAATAATTCATAAATATCCTGAAAGTTATAATAAAAGGTCTGGCGATTTACACCGCAGGTAGCCACCAGCTCTTTTACTGTGATTTTATCTAATGTTTTTTTCTCCAGCAGCTCTTTTAAACCGTCCGCCAGAAGTTTTTTTGTCGCTATAGCCATGAAAAACCCCTTTCCAAAAAGCGGTAAATCGCTTCATATAGCAAGTATACCGCCATTTTCGAAAAGAGGCAAGTTAAATTCCTATAAACACTTTTGCGCTTACTCCGCAAAAATCACATAGTTTTCTTTTCTCGGTGCAGCTGTTGGCTCTTCACAGTCAGCATAACCTAAAATACAATGACCGATGCCTTCATAATCACCTGTAATGCCTAAATCTTTTAAGATCTGCTTTCCTTCTGGGCTTTCAAATTCTTCTTTTGCACGGTGGATCCAGCAGCTTGCTATGCCTAGCTCATGTGCGGCTAACATCAGATTACCCATGACAAGGCTTCCATCGTAAACATAAGTGCCATAATTTTTATTTGCCAGAACGATTAAAACTACTGGTGCACCGTAAAACGGATCGCTGTTTGATCCCATAACCTGTGCATTCATTTTGGAAAGACGATCTCTAAGTTCTTTGTTTGTAACGGCAATAATGATTGGAGACTGCTTGCCCATGCCAGTTGCAGCGTATGTTCCAGCCTCTGCAATCTTCTCAATAATTTCCTTCGGAACCATATCCGGCTTATATTTGCGGATACTTCTTCTTGTTTTCATATTCTCTAATACCTGATTTTTTTCTCCACTCATTTTTGTTTTCCTCCTAATTTTCTAGCTGTTCATCGCTATTTGGCTGGCAGGTGACAATCATGTTTACTTGCTCAAAAGTCCCAAGAGAAGCTTCGCTAATCCTGCAAGCTGTCCTGCACTTTCAGATGCGGCAGGAAGCATCAGCTGTGTTTGCTGTGCTTTCATCATATAATCTACAAGCGCGGCCTCGTTTGACTTTGGATCATCTACAGCGCGTCTTAGCCATTCCCTGCACAGCATAAAAAGAAGACTGCTGTTTTTATAAAGTGCGGCGGCAAGTCCTTCCTCACTCTGATTTTCGATAAGATCAATCACAAACGCATCCTGGTACATATTTTCCTTTGTCTGACTATGTCTGATAAAAGGAACAATTCCCAAAGAAGAATCCTCATCACGATAACATGCCGTAATTTGCCCTTTATTATAAGGAAAGATGGTCGATAACACTTCATTGCAAACTGATGCCAATAACTGCGCAAGCTGTTTTTTCTCTGAACTCTCACTGCACATAATTGTAAGCTGCAAAAAAACTGTCTCGTACTGATCAGGCTGTCTAAATACTGATTTTTCTTCATATTCCTCATGTATCATATGATCATAATCAGAAAGACTCCTTGTTTCTGCAAGAAAATAAACACCCCTGCATGTTCGTTTTATCTTTGCCTCACAAAGCTGCATACGCCAATTGTTTTGCTCAAGCTTGCTTCCAAGCGGCGCCGCATCTTCCATTTCGTAGACTATATCCGGCAGGCGAATCATTCCTGGTCGAGTGCTGATAAGCTTTTTCTCTGTGTCTCTCCTTGTCAAAATTGCCTCTGCTGCTGCATCGCTTAAGCGAACTTTCCATTTGCCATGCGGCCAGGCTGGCTCCTCCTCAAATGAAAAGATATCATAGATGCTTTGCACCGGATAGTCTGGAAGAACAGCTGACAATACGTTTTTTAGAAACTCCTCCGTTGATGCATGCTCCATACCAAAGCGCTTTTTTTGTCTGATAAGCCAACTCTCAGGCACCCCATTTTCTGTCTTCATTAAAAGAAGTAATCTTCTGTAAAGACCTGCCTGTGATACAACAAGCCATGGAACTAATTCTCTGCTTTCCTCATTAGATGCTTCTTTTTCCCAATCAGCTTGATCTTCAACATCGCCTCCTGCATAATAAACAAGTGCTTCTTTTTCCTGTGCGCTCATTGTACAGTCTAAAAATAAATACTGAATCGAAGATTTGCTGCTTCTTTGCAAAAAATCCTGACTAGCCATCTGTCTCCAAAGAGCAAAAAAAGCATCTGCCTGTGTCGTATCTGCCAGAAAACGATGTGAATCAGACAAAATGACGAATCCAACCTGAAAAAACCACTGCGGCCAAATTTGCTGTAAATTTGTATGTAAAAATTCATCCGCATCTGCCACAAGTATATCAATATCTTCGCGATTCTTCAAGTGTATTGCTTCACCAATTCTAATCAAGCAAATTTCACCAAATCGTCCTGTAAGCATATCAGTTAAAGTCATCTGCCAATGCAATTTTTCTTCTTTTCCTCTGCATAGAAAGACTACTCTGTGGCGTCTTTGAAAGCATTCATACAGATAATCTGGAAGCACCATTTTCAAATCACTTCCAGATGCCACCCTCAGATTAACACCCAAAAGCAATCGCTCATACGATGCTTGCTTTTTTTCAGCTTTTTGTGTTGCTGACTCTTGTGGTGCTCCCTGTTCAAGTGACCATTTGACATCATAGCTAAGTGCTCTGCCAACACCAGCCATTACAAGACTAATCAAAAACGTAAGCCTAAAAAAGCCGTATAACCACTGTGTTTTTCTTATATAAGAAAACTCTGGAATTTTCACATACACTGCAATCAGTCCGCACACAATCTGAATAAAAAATAAAACGAGCATCGCACTGCTAAGATTCCAGATCCATTTACCAAGTATAGTTGTAAATGGACGTTTTCTCATTTTTTCTTTGATATATATGGCTGCATTTTGCACGCATGTCAATTTGCTCATAAGTAAAATAAACCACCAAATCAAAAGACCAGCAATGCATACTGCAAAATTAATCATCAGTATATAAAAAAGAAAGTATAAAACCTGCGGATTGCTTACAGACAAAAAGTTTGTTTTTATATAAGAAAACAATGCAGTCTTTTTCATTGACTGATACATGCCTTCGCTTCCAATTCCGCACGCAAATACAGCCACAACACCAAAAATTCCATAGCAGACAGCTGCCGCTGCTCCCTGAATCTTGCTTCCTGCCTTTATGAGCCTCTTTACTGAAACAATCAGAGACAAATCAAGTGCCAGAAATAATAAAGCAAAAATAATCGTCACAATTTCTTTCACCTTCCTTGCCCCCTTTCAATCTCATTTTCTGTCCAAACTGGCCAATAGCATTCGTTTCCAAGCTCTTTTTGACTATAATCCATTGGCTGCACAATGCGTGATGCAATCGTTGCATCTTCTGTTTGTACAGTAACATGATTATTCTGCTCAAACCCAAATGAATCCAGCAAATCTAAAATGCGCTTGATGTTCGCAAGATGCCATGCACGCGCTGATATCTGCTCATTTTTGCCTTGATTTTTTTGTGCCTGATCATTCTTAAACTGCTGCTTATTAAATTCACACAGCCATTCATTCAGACAATTTTCATAATCCTGTGCTCTAAATTGATACGCCTTCAAAACTTGCTCTATCTGGTTTTGCAAATGTGCATAGCTCTTACGAATCTCCTTCATAAAATAGCCAGAAATATTAAAGCTGCCCACCGCCAGAAAAATAATGATAACAGCCATAGCGCAAAGACCTGCATACACAGACTGTACTCCTTCACCCTTATGGACTGGAAAATAGACACCTGCAGCAAATGCCATGCAGCCGCACAGATACAAAAATGATGGCAAGAATCCTGTAAGCTTTGCGCAGTGCACAAGAAACTGCATATCTTGCTTCCATTTTGTGATCATTTCCTTTGCAGATGCTTCTGTCTTTTGCTTCTGTATTTTTTTTGTTTGAATAGATGCTTCGCTTGGCTGATTTACTGATGATACTGATTCAAAACCAATTGAAGCAGACTGCTCTATCTCCCGATAAAGTGTCTTCGCTGCCGCCTTTTGATATGCCACAAGCTCATCCTCTAAACCATCTGTTGTCTTAAAAAGAATATCAAAGGCCTGCTCTATACGCTCCTTCATCTCACTTTTCTTTCCTTCTTTTAAAGAAAGCTCACAGATGTCAAGCTGCATCTTTACATTTTTTAAATGCTCCTGATATTCCTGCGGTGCACTTGGAACCATCAAAGGTTCTATATGAATCCTTTGTTCCTGCTCAAAAGATGTTTCTTGGTCATTTGATGCATATAAGTCTGCATGCTCTGCCTGAATTTCACGTATGATCTGCTGACGTTTTTTTCTAAGCTGATATCGGTATCCATCCAGAACATCCAAAAAGTGTTCCTGCAGTTGTTTGGCTGCACGAGGATCTCCCTGTGTCAAATAACGCTGTATGCTTTCTTGTGTGATTTCTTTTTGCATACACAAAAGCTCCACAAGCCCAAACATAGCAAGTGTACTCGCCTGGCTGCTATTTGCTGCAACCGGCCAATAAATAACTTCACATACACGCCCTATCTGACTTCCTTCGATTACACTTCTAAGACGATGGCTTATATATTCGCCATAATTGTCATCTGATATTTCATCTGGCGAATTTATATTATCAATCTGTGGAAGTTCCTCCTCTGGCATTCTCACTTTCTCGTCAAGCAGCTTTTCTTCCTCTATTACAGAAAGAATCCTTCTTTGAAGCCATGTCTGTGAAGATTCCCTCTTTGCGTTAAGCACTGCAACATTAAGCGCCTGAAAAAGAGTATTCTCCCACTCCTTAGGAGTAAGCACTGATGGCAGTCCAAAGCTGTCTACCATGACATATGAATTTTTCTCACCAGACATATCTTCATGATCACTCTGATTATTTTGTATAGCCTCACACGCAACCTGCAGACTTCCTAAAAAGGATCTAAGACCTTCCTGTTCCTCCTCCCAGCTGCTTATCTGCTGTGCACTTCCAAAATATTCCTGCTCAGACTGAAAAACAATTTTTATTTTTCTTGTATACGATGAAGTCAGTACAGATGTCATACCAGACTGCTCAAGTGCTCTTGCTGTGAGTGTCTTTGCATATAGTGTTGTGTCATGCCATATAAGCTGAGCATTCATCTGATGTCTTGATGCTCTTTTATGTTTTCTTACACATACGATGACCTGATAATCATTATCTTCAAACTCGCGGCGGTTTATATGCGCTGCAATTTGTGAAAACACATCTGTCAGTGACTCAAATGTCCATTTTGCCTCAAACAGCTCTATCTTTTGCTTTGCTGCAGGCTCATAGAAAAAAATACCATAATTTTCCTGATGAATACACGCTTCCACATTCACCACATACAGCATTTTTTCACCCCCTTACTATAGCGCTGCCTTTGTTTAGGCAAGATCATCATAATCATCTGTAAAAATTTTCTCACCTGGCTCATCTTTTGCGACTGCAGCTTCTGCATCCGGATCATCAGTATCATAAAGGACTTTGCTTAATCCTGCGTTTGAATCTGCCATGTCATCTTCTTCATAAAGCTCAAGGAAAACTGACAATAAATGTTCTTCTCTGTATGTAAGCTTTTCCTGTTTGCTTCTTTGATAAAGCTTTGAGAATGTTGCAATAGCATTTCTTATATTTCGGCATGCGTATATTACCTTGACCTCGTCCTTATCAAACATGTACTCACAATACTCACGAATAAACTGTGCCAATCCCTCTAACAAACGATTAAACTGTGCACTTTCCATACTTCTTGACATCTTTTCAAAAATATCAAGCATGTTTTCATCGTCTGGCTCCTTCTCCTGCTGAATCATATCGGCAATTATCGGCTGCGTGTAAATTTCCTGTTCTAGCTGATCCTGCATGCTTTGAGCCTTTATACGATGCAAATGATTTTTTCCATAATATAAAAGTGTATATTTCATATCCCTGTTAAATTTCATCGCTTCATACAGATCTGCATAAGAGCTTCCAATTGGGACACCTGCTGCCTTGACGCGAATCGTATCCATACCACGAAGAAACCACCATGATATTTTTCCCTTAGTATTTTTCAAACGTACACAGCAAGGCTTTTCAAGTGTTAGTGCATAGAAAAAGGCTCGCATGTTATTTTTTTCATCCACAATTCGCTGCGATGGATAAATACTTGGAAGAAATCCCTCCTCACACCAATATTTATTTAAATGAGGATTGATTACAGTAATGATCTCTGACTCTCTTGACGTACCTGGCAGCTGACCAATACGATTGATTCGCTGCTCATAGTAGCGATGTGCCTCTCCTGCCCGTTTGAATTTATCAAGATTTTCAATGAGCAAGTTGTAGCGTGCCTTATAGCAAATCAATTCATTCTGGCGGAAATTATCATGGATCAGCACAGTAACTGCATGACCCTGTGGTGTTGTTCGTTCTTTTAAATAACGTGCTGCTGTCGCCTCGACAGATGGTGTATTATCCATTCTAACAGCATTGTCAGGATGCATTGCAAGATAAACAGACATAGTTGTAGCACCCACTGTATTGCATATGCCGATCCAAGGCTGCGCCATTGTCATGGCAGCTGATACCTTGCTTTTAATCCATGCATCCAGCATTGCATCATAACGAGCACGATCATGCTCACGCACAATGCCAAGCTCTGTCTGCATCTCAAGTGCAAATGCATCATATATACTTATTTCCACTACTGAAGAAGCCTGCTCACGCGCTTTTTGCTGCATCACCTCTGCCACCGCCTGATTAAATATCGTCCTCATGCGGTTATTATAAGCCATATCTTCTCTGCGGCGGTCTTCCATATTGTTTTTCTTTAATTCCAGCTCCATCTCTCCGTAAATATTTCGAAGAATCATTCTTGCCGACTCCTGCGGAAGCTCGGCGCCTGTATTCTGACACATAAGAGCAAATCTTTCATATAATGTTTCCAGGCACGATTCACTGCAGCAAATATATTGTTCTCCTACAGATGACTGTCTTCCCATCGTTTTGAGTTCACGAATCTGTCTTCTAAGATCCTCCGTAGAGCTTTCTAATACATTGAAAAAACGTCTGTACAGATCACACAGCTTTTCAAGACGTTTTTGCAGCGTCTCATAAACATTTGCGCGCAGCTGTGCCGACAAATATGCAGTCAAATTTGCAGCTGTTCTTCCAGATGCATCCTCATACACCTCAAGTACCTGACGCATTTGTTTGCGGTTCATCCTTTTTCCAAGAATAGCCTCTATCGGAAGCCCTGGATTTTTGCCGCTTATATCATAATCTGCCGTGCTGATCAGATCAAGCTCAAGTCCAAAGCAATCCTCATTTGCCTCTCTTGCCCGTGCTGCAGTCTGCTCTAAAATCGCATACAAAAGATAACGAGCCGCAATCGGATGTACACGTCCAAGAATCTGAGAAATACAGCTGTCACGGTCACTCATCTGAATCATTGCGCTAAGCGTTGCCGGAATCATTTGATTTGGAAGTGAATATTTCGTATCATCAATAACCTTCATGACAGCAGCCCTATAATTTCTAATTGACTGCTTATTTGTTGCTACTCCCTGTCTTGCTGCTTCCGGTGACTGAATCCATTGATCAATAGAAATATCCATACAGGATTCTCCAAGGCGCTGCAGACTTTCCTTTGAAGTCGCATCCTCTATCATCTCCTCAATCTGCTCCAAAAAGCGGTCTGCAAGCGAAAAATCTGTTCCATCATCACTCTGCATGAAAACCTGAGCATATAAGGATGCCATACTTGCATGTTCTCCTGATGTCTCCTCCAAAAAAATCTCCTGATAACGCTCGATAATTCCAGGCAGCTGAATACGCGGATTCATTGCCTGTTCTTCCCTTGCCAGAATAAGTTCTTCTTCAAAGCGCTTATCAATACGCATCCAATAAGAATCAACAAGCTCTGTAATCCATCTCATTGAGCAATACTGCATGATCTGCTCACCTGGATAAATAATCTTGCAAAGACCTGCGCTTCCAAAGCGAGCCATACCATTGCTTCCAATCGTGGAAAGAATAAAATTATCCTCAACAGACAGCGCATTTTCTCCTACATCCGTAAGCAGATGCACATATGCCATGGACGCAATCATGCGCTCTACCTCTGCCAGCTGCTTTTGTCCAATCGTGCCGCCATTAAAGCTGCTGTCAAATAAAAACAGATGATCATATGGAATAGTTCCGTTTCGCTTTAGATATTCCTCCTGTACCTCCTCTGGTATTTCTTCATCTAATACAGCCACGCCCTTTGACGAAAGATCCTTTGCAATTGCCTGATACATCTGGCGCGACTCCATCACCTCTGCCTCAAGATCCTCATTTTCTCCGTAATCATAATATTCCATGCGAAGAAGTGACGATGAAGCATCACGTCTCTGCAATAAATAAAACGCATTTAATTCTTTTAGGCAGGCATATGCATTAACATATACAGCCTGACGATTTAAATCTCCCGGCTGAATAGGAGCCATAATATCAGGTCCCAAAAACATGCCTCTAACCATCACATTTGGAATTGCAAGCACCTTTTGAATGATTTTTTTGACATAAAATGGGATCTGGATAAACATGCCTGCTCCTGTACCGCCGCATATTGATCCGACAACCATCGTCATGATATTTTCCTTTAATCCGCTTCCCGTGACAGCTGCAATTTTTCTGACTGCCTCTTCAATCGGGCGAAACTTTCCTTCTTCCTCAGCAGCTAGTGCTGCGAGTCTAGATATTGCTCTAATCTGTCCAGCGCCCTCAAGCATTCCTCTGTTATTCAAAAAAATGTTATTCGGAAACCAACTCATATACTGAGGATGATCCTTCAAATATTGACGAACCAGACGCTCATCGCTGATCTGAATTGTCTCTATTCCCTGCTCACGCAGCTTTCGAAGATCCTTTACATTTGTGTCAATCGCAAGAATCGCCACCTTATCGCGCCTTGGTGAATCCTTTGCTAACATTTTATCTATCTGTGCCACAATGCGTCCTCCGACACCGCCCATACCAATCAGCAATATCGGTGCACCCTGACTTTTTTCAAAAAGCTCTCTTCCCATCTGCTCATATGCATCCATACCAATACCCATACCTTTCTGCTTACCCTGTAATACGGTATCCAGTCAGCGCCTGCGCATTTTTATCTGGTGCCACATAAAGTTCCATGCCGCGCACCATGCGCACATCACGCTTTGCCGGTTCCATCATACGAAGCAAACGTTTCATGTTTCCTGCACTTCTTCCCATAAACCGAACCTTACCTGAATATACAACGCGTCCTCTCACACAATCCTTATCTAGTACGATTTTTCGACCTGGCGCTGCAATAAATACAAGATCACCTACACGCATGCGACATGCACGATATGGGATTAATCCGATGCGACGCTTCATAACCTTGATGCGCGGTGATTCCTGAATTGCACTTCCAAACTTTGTATATACCACAATCTCCATGATCTGATTATTGAATTTAGGCTGACGAATCCACCCTATGATACACCAGAGAAGAAAAAGTGAGAATAAGACAAAACCAATCGGTATCCAATAAAGAAAACTTCTTTCCTCTATTGTAAAGACTGCCGTACACGATGCCTCCTCAGAGAGTGTCAGTGCCACTTCTCCAGTTCCATAAAACCAGCTTAGGCCTTTCGGCTGGTATACACATGTTCCATCATCTTCAATATACCACCGTCCAGAAATGCCATTTCTTTTTTCGCCTGTTTTCCATATAAAAAATGAGCTGTCTGTCATCTTAACAGCTAGCGTAGGCTTTGTCTTTAACGCATCAATTGCTGCCCTATCAAGTGTCTCTGCATCAGCTGTAATCTGAAACTTTATTGGCTCCATTTGCCCAAGAGATGTCTGAGCTGCATGAGCATCCTGTCCACCAATCTGTATAATCTGATAATGTATTCTTGGAATCACATCAATAACTGCCTGACCTGATGCCTCTAATTCTTCATTTTCTACATAAACCGTAAGTGTGCCAGTACTGTCTGTTTCACCCTTTGGCTTAAAAATCCACTCACCACTATCCTCATCCTGGTACCACTCATACTACACCTCTGCACCAGTTAATACTGGCGTGGAAAGCGGGTAATTCTTTGCTTCATCAGCACTCATTTTCACGCCATCTGCTGTAAGGTAAAAACGAATTTCTTCGCAGGAATCTAACTCATTCTGACGCACAGATACATCAGCCGCATCTGATTCTACACGATATACAACTTTTGACTTTGTCGTAAAACGCTCATCTGCCGTTTTGGGCAAAAATCCTGGCATCTGAATTTGTCCGCTTATGCGCCCCTCACCAAGCTGTAAAGTGATCGTCAGCTCACCTGTATCGGAACGTACAATCTCGTTTCCATCTACCTCGTAGACAAGTGTATTGGCAGTTCCTTCCTCCAAAAATGAACTATCAACCACCGTATCGGTTCCGCTCTCAACAGCCTGCGCCGTGATCGTCACAGTCTCACCCTCTGGAATTTCTGCTAATTTTTCTGCCGAAACTGTCTCCCCATTATATTGTACATCCAGACGGCACTCTACAGCCGGCTCAATCATAACATTCAGACTGGCTGGATCAACTCCTGCTGTAAACTGCACCTGATATGTACCTGCAGGCATATTCGCACCACCTGCATCAGTCACGATTGCATTTCCAAAAAGTGATGGATCGGCATTATATCCATCTGGTGCAAGAGTCACGTTTCGTCTTATTTCATAGTTTTCGCCATTTGGTCCAGTGACAGAAGATACTGCTGCCTCTCTTCCCTGCGATAAAAAGGATACACTCTTTAATGGAAGTTCGCTAGTAAAACTGACAAGCGTATCATAAACAGAAATCTCTGAAGCATCAAGACGATAGCGGCCTGAAATAGTATCAGCTAACGCTCCTATTGCATGAATCATACTCTGGCCATCTGACGCCGTCTGCGCATGAAAGTTAAGATCTGGCCTATCAGTAAGCGCCACTGCCTCTGCACCAATTGCCAGATAATATGTATTCATATGTGTCTGGTTTGGCATCAAGGTTCCATAAAAGGATTCAAACTGTCCCTGCACAGTCCCAGTGTCAATCGTAATCTGATTTGTCGCATCGTCCATAAAACCACCATCTGACAATACAATCAGATAATATTGTGTGGAAGAATCAGTATCTTCATGAGATACTAATTCATTGTATCCCATCTGCACTGCACCAAACGGTGTTCCTGCACCCTGCCACGGATTATTTCTCACCTGATCAGCACCTGATTGCGGATTTGTCAGGTCAATATCTTTTGCAATCGCTGACGGATCAAAATTTCCCGGCTGCGCCGCCAGCTGTCTTGCAGCATCACTCATATAAATTAAATGAAGTTCATCCTCTTCATTTAAAAGCGCAATAAATGCCTGAATCGCATAATTAGCATTCGAGTAGCGATTCTCATTTGCCATACTAAAGGAATCATCAAAAACAATAGTCACGATCTTTCTTCCTGATGACTCGCTTGCATAGCCAATCGTATTCTGTAAAGGAAAAACTCCTGCTGTCATAAGCGACAACAGGAGCACAAAAAGTATAATTTGTTTTTTCATCCGGCCTCCCCATGCGCATCACATTTGACTGCACTGTTTTGCATCTTTCGACACAGCTTTTTCTTTTACTATAGCACAGCGATGTGTCAAACACAAGGAAGTGATTCTTACGGTTTTTTTAATTTTTTGCGAGGGTTACTGCTGATATGTCGATAAGAAATCACGCAAATTGTTTAATGATTCCTCAAGTATCTCAATACGCGGCAGATATACAATACGGAAATGGTCTGGCTGCTTCCAGTTAAAGCCACCTCCATGTACGATCAGAACCTTCTTCTCCTTTAAGAAATCAAGAGCAAATTTCTCATCATCGACGATATTGAAGCGTTTTGTATCGATCTTTGGGAAGGCATAAAAAGCTGCCTTGGGCTTTACAACACTGATGCCAGGAATATCATTTAATACCTTATAGATATACTCTCTTTGCTCATAAATACGGCCGCCTGGTATAATATAATTATTTACGCTCTGATATCCTCCGAGTGCAGTCTGTACGATAGACTGTGCCGGAACGTTGGAGCAAAGTCGCATGTTAGAAAGCATGTTTAAGCCTTCAATATAATCCTTTGCCATCTCCTTCTTTCCGCTTAAGATCATCCAGCCAATACGAAAACCTGCAATCATGTGAGATTTAGAAAGGCCGCTGAATGTTACGCAAAACAGATCTGGTGCCAACGATGCAATTGAGATATGCTCTTCTCCATCCATAACAAGACGATCATAAATCTCATCTGAGAAAATGATTAACTGATGCTCTCTTGCAATTTTTACAATCTCCATCAATACTTCCTTTGGATATAATGCGCCAGTCGGATTGTTTGGATTAATTAAAACAATGGCCTTTGTACGGTCTGTTATCTTCTTTTTAATATCATCCATATCAGGATACCATTCTGCCTGTTCATCACAAATATAATGAACAACCTTTCCACCGGCAAGTGTAGCTGTTGCTGTCCACAGCGGATAATCAGGTGACGGAATTAAAATCTCATCTCCCTCATCAAGAAGTGCCTGCATAGACAGATTGATAAGCTCACTGACGCCATTTCCTGTATAGATGTCATTGATCGTAACATTCGGAAGATTCTTTAACTGTGCATACTGCATGATTGCCTTTCTTGCTGAGAATAAGCCCTTAGAATCAGAGTATCCCTCACACTCAGTAAGCTGCTGGCGCATATCAAAGATAACCTCTTCTGGTGTACGAAAGCCAAACGGTGCCGGATTTCCGATGTTTAATTTCAGAACATGCATACCTGCATCTTCCATTCTCTTTGCTTCCTCTACAACCGGTCCTCTCACATCATACAATACATTGTCAAGCTTTGATGATTTATTAAATGTTCTCATACCGTCTTCTCCTATACTCCATGAATTTTTACTCTGCTGCTCTTTTGCCGGATGACTGTCTGCTGTCATTGCCACATCATCGCCTTCAAGCCACAGATAATCTACCTCAAGCGCCTGTGCCAAAACCTTTAAAATATCACGCCTTGGCTCTGTCTTGCCACTTACATATTGACTCA
>ERZ825670.2888-NODE-2888-length-15476-cov-6.112379_pt1 | contig 15476 bp, 13 predicted proteins | sample MGYA00519929_ERZ825670 | MGnify/ENA primary metagenome ERZ825670 (study PRJEB31778, sample SAMEA3449207) | human gut metagenome | biome: human gut; feature: human-associated habitat; material: faeces | place: United Kingdom | collected 2010/2012 ...
TCAGGTGCATGCCGATGAGGGTGCCGCCGATGTCGATGCCCGCGTGGGCGCGGATCTCCTCCACCGCCACCGGGTCTTTGAAGTTCTTCCAGCAGGTAGTGGCCCAGCTGCCGCCCGCATGGGGACGGGGCACGACGCACACTTCCTCCCAGCCGTACTTCTCTGCGGCCTCCCGCTCAAGGATAAGGGCGCGGTTCAGGTGCTCGCAGCACTGCGCTGCCAGCCAGATGCCTTTTTCCGCCAGCACCGGCGCAGCGCCCGCGTACAGCGCCCGGGCGGCCTCTATGCTGGAATCCTTGCCGATGTGACCGCCCACCATCTCACTGGAGGAGCAGCCCACCACGAGCACATCTCCCTTTTTCAGCTTTGCCGCAGCCACCAGCTCGGTCATTGCCTGCCGCGCTTCGGTCTCGATCTGTTTTGCAAATGCTTCGGTCATACAAATACACCTCACTTATCGGTTTGCAGCCAGCAGGCTGTCTGCCCCTGCTGCACCGAAATATACTTTACTTTCCACCGGACACACCGCCGCGCAGCTGTCCTGTGCAAGGCCGGTAAAGGTCTGCTCCCAAGCCCCGGTGGCAAGGCTTACCGCCTCGGCGCAGGGGGCGTCTGCGGTGCACCGGAACAGCCGCTCCTGCGTATTCTGCCCCGCCCGCAGGGCGATGCCCCGCAGCAGGGTGCTGTCCGCGTTCTTTTCCAGCCAGCTGCTGCGCGCCCAGCGGTAGCTGATGTACAGCGTGCCGTCCGTATCCACAGCCAGCGCTCCGGGATAGCCCGGCAGACCGGCAAAGGCAGCGGTGCAGCCCCGTCCCCCGGCGGTCAGTTCCCGGGCAGCGGCATCCACCACCCAGATGCAGCGGCTGCCGAGGTCGGAGACATACAGGGTGCTGCCGTCCGGGCTGAGCGCCAGACCGGCAGCACCTGCCACCCCGCCCAGCACCTTTTCCACTGTGCGGGCGGCGGGGTCGTACACATACACGCAGCCGGTGGCGGTGTGCGCCAGCAGCTCGGTGCGCAGGGCGCTTTCCAGCCCGTTCTCCGCGCCTGCCGCCGCTGCCACAGCAAAGTACACCTTGCCCGCCGGGCTTACCTCCACGGCAGATACCGCCCCCAGCGGCGCACCGTCCAACTGGGTGACCACCTGTTCCACCGCTGCGCCCCAGCTGTCGTGCTTAGCGCGGCACAAGGTACCCCCGGCGGTGGTCAGCTGGGTCAGCCACACATCCCCGGCGGCATCAAAGGCAAAGCCGGTCAGCTCCCCTTCCACGCTCAGGATGGCGGCAGCGTGCCCGCCATCGGTGCGCACAAGGTCGCTGGTGCGTTTTTTCAGGGCAGCACCGTTCCATGCGGCGGCATACAACAGGCCGTCCTTGGCGCGGATGCAGTCCACGCCCTGATACTCTCCCAGCTCCAGCCGGGTCTTGCGGTCGGTGGAAACGGCCGTCTGCATCGCGCCCGTCTCCTGCCGGAGGTCGGGGGCTTTATAGGCCTGCGGTGGGGTGTCGATGGGACGGAAACCCAGCGCGTACACCAGCACCAGCAGAATCCCCACCCCGAACACGGTGCTGGCGGTGCGGAACCGCTTGAGCATGGCGTCCCGTTCTGCGGCCATCTGGGCGGCATACTCTGCCCGGCGGCGCGCCGCCATGGCGTTGGCGCGGTTGGCACGGCGCATCCACCGGTCCACGAACAAAGCCACCCGCGGCCCTACCGTGAGGGACGCAATGGCCAGTATGAGCAAAAATTCGATCAGTCCGATTCGCATAAGCGCTTTTCCTTATCTCCGAAAAACCTGCGGACAGTACACTGTCCTTTATCGCTAAAGTATAGCATTCCTGCGCAAAAAGGGCAAGCGGGACAAAAAAGAACTGCCGCACAGCATCGTGCAGCAGCTCCTCTAAGAACAACGATTTCAAATGGCCTCCGCGTTGCTCTGGCCATGCGCAGCGGAATGATTTTTTTAAATTTGAGTGTTCATCGCGGCCTGCGGGCCGCGATGAACACATTTTTACGAGAAGGGGATTCTCATCTTATCTCGATTGGCCGGGTGGTCTGCTCCCCGCTGCGGGTCACGAGGGAACCGGCGGGCACTTTGCCCCGGATAACGCAGCCCGCGCCGATGACGCAGTTGTCCCCGATGTCCGTGCCCTTGAGCAGCACCACGTCCGAGGCGATCCAGCAGCTGCGCCCCACGGTGATGCAGCCAGCCGTGCATTCCCGGCTGACCCCTTCCTCCCGGCTGAAGCGGTGGTTGTTATCAAAGATCTTCACCCCAGGGCCGAAAAGGGTGTTATCGCCGATGGTTATCTTTCCAAGGCAGCTGATGACCGCGCCGTCGTTGAAGTAGACCCCGCTGCCGATGTTCAGCTGGCTGGAATATCCGGTGGTGATAAACACTCTGCCATCGCTCTCCACCCGGTCGCCCAGCGTCACCCGGGAGCCGCTGTTCAGCCGCAGCCGGAGTTCCCTGTCCAGCAGGATGCAGCGGCCAAATTGCAGTCCCCGGCAGCCGAACCATTTTTTCCATTGCAGGCGGCAGCGGTTATGCAGGCTGCGCCGTTTTTCCCGCAGCCAGCGGGGCGAACACTGCCGCAGCCACATACACCAGCGCCCGACTTTGGTGCACTTGAAGCGCTTGCACCAGCGGTTTACCTTGTTGCCGCTTTGCCAGCTGCCACTGTAATAGTGGATGCCGAAGGTGCGCGGGGTCCGGTGCATCCGCTCGGTCACATAATCAAAGGGGGAAAAGCAGTCGGTGGGCAGCACCAGAAAGCCGTCCAGTTCCTGCTGCTCGTCTTTCTGCTGCAAACCGGCCTTGGTAAACAGCGGGGTATCCCGCTGGGTGCAGGTGCGCAGATCCGGCTCGCCGGTCTCCTGAACAAAGGCGGCATTGCGGTAGGCCGCCAGCATTTTGCCGATCATCTCGCAGCCCGGCTCTGCGCCCACGCCGGAGCCGGTGTTCACCAGCAGCGTGCGGCCGTAGGGCGAGGGCGCACTGTGCTCCATGCCGATAAAGCCCTTGTGCTCCAGCAGTTCGTCCAGCGGGCGCACCAGCTCCACGTCCGTGTCCAGATAGATGCCGCCGTACTCATACAGCACTGCCAGCCGCACATAGTCCGACACAAAGGCATATTTCTTTGCTTCGTAGGCCTGCTGCGCGTAGCGGTTTTGGCTGATCTCAAAGTTCTGCTCGTTCCATTCGATGATCTTGTAATCCGGGCAGTATTTTTTCCAGCTTTCGATACATTTCCGGCTCTCCGGGTTGATGGGCCCGCCGCCGAACCAGCAGTAGTGGATGATCTTGGGGATGCTCATGCCTGTTTCTCCTGTTTTGTCGCAAGTGCTCTGCTCTCTACGACCTTATTTTACAAAAGGCCCTGTTTTCTTGTCAAGTTTCCCCGGCGCATTTTGCCGCGTATTCCCGCAAAAAGATTGCCGCCCCGCCGCCCGGTGTGGTATACTGGGTGCAGACGGTTTTGTTTTTCCAAACCATTCACTTAAAATTCACAGCTTTTTCCAATTCTTGCTTTAGAATAGAGTTGTATATTGAACTATGATAGGAGGAGTCCTGTTTTATGGCAAAGATCCTGATCGTTGATGATGAGCCCCGCATCCGGGAGCTGATCCACGAGCATCTGCAATATGCCGGTTACATCTGCGAGGAAGCCGGGGACGGCTCTGCGGCGCTGGCACAGCTGTCCGGCGGCGGGTTTGATCTGGTGATCTTAGACCTGATGATGCCCTTTATGGACGGCATGACCTGCCTGCGGGAGATGCGCGCCCGCCACATCAACACCCCGGTCATCATCCTGACCGCCCGGGGCGAGGAATACGATAAGCTTGCCGGGCTGGAAAGCGGCGCGGACGACTATGTGGTAAAGCCCTTCTCCCCCCGGGAGCTGGTGGCGCGGGTGCGCGCAGTGCTGAACCGCACCATGCCCCGCCCCACCGAGGCCGCCGATACCATGACCTTTGGCGAATTGACCATCGACACCGCCAGCCATACTGTGCGGGTGTCCGGCGAGGAGGTGGCCCTGACCCCCAAGGAGTTTGACCTGCTGGTATTTCTGGCCTCCAACAAGGGCATTGCCCTGAGCCGGGAAAAGATTTTGCAGAAGGTGTGGAACTACGACTACTTCGGCGAGGACCGCACCGTGGACACCCACGTCAAGATGCTGCGCGGCCATCTGGGCAAGTGCCGCGGCTACATCGCCACTGTCTGGGGCATCGGCTACAAGTTCGACCCCGACGCGGCGCGTTAAGCGGAGGCTCTGCTCTTCATGCGGCAAACGAGCAAAACACGGCGCACCATCGGCATCCGGGGCCAGCTCATGGGCTTTCTGTGCTTCATCTGCCTTTTGCTGGTGGGACTGTTCTGGTTTCTGAGCACCCAGCTGCTGGAGCCCCTCTACACCACCCATATCCAGAAGCAGCTCACCGAGCAGGCTGAGGCCATCGTGGCCCGGATGGACGAGGCCATCGGGAAGGGCGAGACCCTCTCCTACTGGGCCTTCGGCAGCCGGCTGTACGTCAACAACACCTTCTTCAACGCGCTGCAGGACGACATCTTCGAGCTGGGCGGGATGAGCAGCTTCTGCATCGACATCTCCGACACCACCCTGCGGCAGATCTTCAAGGTGGATAACCTGGCCTACTGCAACCTTCACCGCACCCGCCCCACCGACACTGCCGACGAGCAGACCGCCTACACCACGGCCCGCGCCATGCGGCAGCTCTGCCGGGAGAGCGGCGGCACAGTGGTGCGGAAGATCAACCCGCCCACGCCCTCCGGCTCCGTCCAGCTGATGGTGGGCCGGATGACCTCCGACGGAAATTACACTGTGCTGGTGACTACCAGCCTGATGCATGTGGCCGAGGCCGGCAAGGTGCTCAGCACCGTCCTGCCGCTGGCTGCGGCCCTCATTTTCGCGTTCTCGATGTCGGCGGCATGGCTGTTCAGCGAGTGGTTCACAAAGCCTCTGCGGGCTCTCTCCGGGGCTGCGCGGCAGGTGGCACAGGGCAACTACGCCGTCCATGTGGACTCGGTGCGGAACGACGAGCTGGGCGACCTTGCTCAGGAGTTCAACCACATGGCAAAAGAGGTCCAGCACGCCTCCCAGATGCAGCGCGACCTGCTGGCCAACGTCTCTCACGACCTGCGCACCCCGCTCACCCTCATCAAGGGCTATGCCGAGACGGTGCGCGATTTGACCGGCGACGACAAGAAGCACCGCGACGAGCAGATGAACATCATCGTGGACGAGACCGACCGCCTGACCGCCCTTGTTTCCAGCGTCATGGAGCTGAGCAAGGTCACGAGCGGCGCACTCAAGTGCGAGAAGGTCCACTTCGACATGGGCCAGCTCTGCGATGAAGTCAGCGAGCGTTACGACGCCGTCTGCGCCCAGAACGGCTGGCAGCTCAAGCTGGAGATCCCCGACGAAGAGCTTCCCGTCTGTGCCGACCCCGACATGATGCAGCGCGCTCTGCATAACCTTTTGGGCAACGCCATGCACCACATCGGCGAAGACGGCATCTTCGTGCTGCGGGCGCTCCGCTGCCCCGAGGGCGTCCGGGTGGAGGTGGAAGACCACGGCCCCGGCATCTCTGCCGAGGACCTGCCCTATATCTTCGACCGCTACTACCGCTCCCGCTCCGACGCGGGCAAGCAGGGGACCGGCCTCGGCCTCTCCATCACCAAAGCCATCTTCCAGCAGCACGGTTTCCGCTTCGGCGTCCACAGCACTGTGGGCAAAGGCACTGTGTTCTGGTTCATCATGACCGATACCGAAGATGCAGCTGCACAATAAAGCTGCCGACATTTTGTCTTTTCTTCCAAAATCGTATTTCTCTCTTGATGTTTTTTCTTCGACGCCTATAATCAAGTTGGATTCAATTTATTGCATCGTGTAATACAGGAGGAAAGAATATGAAGCCCTGTCCGCATTTTCTGAAAAGATTCGCAGTTCTGGCAGCTGCCTCACTGATTCTGAGCGCGGTCACTTTAAGTGCCAGTGCCGCAGCAGCTCCCGTAAAGTATGAAGAAAAGCGTTCCACTGTTACCACTGTCGATGGCGCACAGAAAAAGAAAGATCTGGCTGTGACCGTCGAATATCAGGTCGGCTCCACCTCTATCCGGGCTTATACTGTAGAAAAGGATGAGGTCATCGGTGTATCAAAGGATATGTGGTCTCTTTATGGTGCCTTTACTTCTGATTGGATCACCGATGGCACCTATACCCTCTCTCAGCCGCTGAACAGTGTGGAACAGATCACTGTAAGCGTTCCTTACGGCGACACAGCCCGCACGAACGAGAGTTATTTTGTATTCCATGTTCCCGAAGGCACCGTCGTCACTACTCCTTCCTGGAGTTATAACATGGACCTTTATAAGGGCAAGACCATTGCAGATGTAAAAGCCGTAGTGGAAGCCGGTCAGGACCCCAATACCCTCATTGACATTGAGGACGATTACGACCCCTTCGGGCCCGATCTTGAATATACCGACACTTCTGCGATCTATCACCTCCGTAAAGGTTACCTCTACCGCGTAAGCGTCAGCTCCGCCGAAGAGTCTTTCCCTGTTCCGGAGAATTTCTATTTCTGTGTAGATTAAACAACGACCAAAAACAGGAGCGGAAAGCCGCAGGCTTTCCGCTCCTGTTTTTTCATGCCGCATTTTCTCTCTGGCAGTACACCACCACCCTCGCTTTTCCGCCGGGAGTACAGGTGTAGAGCACGAGAGGACAGCCGCCCTCCCGCAGGGCTTCGGGTTCCTCGGGCGAGACCTGCGCAGTCCGCTCCACAGTGTACACTGCCTCAGCGCCGTCCTGTGAAGTGAAACGCACCTCGTCGCCTTCCGAAAGGCTGCTCAGCCGCCCGAAATGGGACTTGTAGTTGTGGGCCGCGATGACAAGGTCTCCGCCCGCCGTACTGCCGCATTGACGGCAGGGCGAGACCTTGAGGTTCGCTTTGCTCCACTCGGTCTGCACCGGCAGCTCCAAGCCCAGAGCGGGGATGGTCAGCACCCCCAGATACTCCCGCTCGACGCCTGACGCCGGGGTTTCCGAAGCCGGTTCCGGCTCGGGCTCTGCATCTTCCGTGGGCAGGATTTCCGCACTGTCTGCGGGCGGTTCTGTCCCCGACACTGCCGCGATGCTCTGGCTCTGGCGCAGCTGGCTCACCGCCGAAGCGGCCTGGGCGCCTGCCCTTGCATCCTCGAGCCGGTCGTAGATGTAGAGACAGACCGCTGCCAGCACCAAGGCACTGCCCAGCATCAGGCAGAGCCGCTCCGTCACCAGCCTACGCATCGTGTCTGCGCTTCCGGCTCAGCCAGAGGCCAGCCGCCACGAGGGCGATGCCCCCGCCTGCCAGCACCGGCACGGGCCAGAGCAGCTGGCCGGTCTGGATGAGGGTCCCCACCGGTTCCGGCTCCGCTGGCGGCAGTATTACCGTCGTCTCCGCCGGGGGTTCCGGCACAGGCGTCACCGCTGGCTGTGCCGGTGTCGGCGCAGGTTTTGGCGTCGGCTTATCCGGCACATAAGGCGGCGTCACCGGTGGGGGAAGGGGGTCGGTGCTGCGGTAGCTGTTCCTGAAGAGCAGTTCCGTCTTTGCCCCGTCGTCCCCGTCCCGCCGGACGGCCACATGAACCTTCAGTTCGTCGTCGGTGTCCCATGCCGCCATGACTTTCAGGTAAAAAACGGTGTCGTCGTAGTCGGCCCGTTTCCGTCCGCCCGCGTCCTGCGTGACCGTATACTCGTATATGCCGGGCGCGGTGTAGACGATGGTCTCAAAGGTCTTCGTCAGGGTCTTGTCGTCGGCGTCACGGCAGTCCCGGGCCGGAAAATCCAGCTCAGCCTCGTCGTCACAGCCTTCCGGCATCGGCGCGCCGTCCAACGCGGTCAGCCGTACCGTCAGCGTCTCGTCGGCTGCCTCTCCGGTGCAGCGGACGGACGCCTCCAGTTTCAGCTCCGCCCGCTGGTCTGCGGCCAGAGCGGGCAGGGCAGCGCTTACCGCAAGCGCTGCTGCCAGCAGGGCCGCTGCCATTTTCGGGAGCCTTCTCATGATAAGCTCTCCTCCTTTCCGTTTTGCAGGTCTGACATTGGTTCCATCCGGGCCAGCACCACCGTCCGCGCGTCGGTGTACTCCCCCGAGCAGGTAGCCATCGCCAGGAACTGCGCTCCTTCCGGCTCCTCTTCCAGCGCACGGAGGGCCTGTGCATCCATCTGAAGGGCATTCTCCTCCACAAAGGGGAGCAGCCCGCCTGCGTCCGAGCGCCACTTGCCCGGGGCAAAGATGGCCTGTTCCGACGCAGGCACCACAAGGCAGGCCAGCACTTCCAGCCGATAGCTCCCGCCGGGCAGCGTCAGGGTGCCGGTGGTGTTCTGGCGGAAGAATGCGCCGTCCTTGTATTTGTCGAGGTCGCCGAACATCCGCCCGTTCTCCATATGGTGGCCGTAGAGCAGGGAATACCGCCCGCTGAAGTCCGCGTCGCAGTCAACATCCAGAAAGATGCTGCCCGCCAGCGCAAAGCTGCCGTAGACGTCGGTGTTCAGATAGGTGAAATTGCTCTCGCCCTGCACCACCGGGTAGTCGATGGCCGTGCCGTCCAGCGTCAGCCACCCGCAGACATCGGGGTTGATGTCCCGCAGCTGGCCGAAGGAGAGGCTGTTGTCCTCCTGCGGCTGGGGCTTGAAGGCCAACAGCCCGGCCTGCACATTGTCGGCAGCGGCGTACACCCGGCTGTTGTCCCACAGCGCATAGCCCGACCAGACCACCGCCAGCAGCACCAGCAGAGCCGTCGCCCCGTCCAGCAGGCCGTTCGCCGCCCGCAGGGCCATCTTCTGCCACCGGATGTTCCTCACCTCCCTTGCCTTATTTCCTCCGCGCTTACTTCTGATGGCGGCGGCGCAGGGTCAGCAGCAGCCCGACGCCCGCAGCACCCGTCAGGGTGAAGAGATAGGGTGCGCTGTCCAGCACCACACCGGCATCGACGGTGCCGCCCTTGGTGTTGGTGAAGGCCGCCTGCTCGACCGCCTCATCCACTTCGCCCTCGGTGCCGGTCTCCGTCGTCACATAGTCCGCGGCCGGCGTCTCAGACACCTTGTACTCGACGCCGTAGGGCAGGTTCTCGATGTGGATGGTATCGTCGTCTTTCAGATAGAAGGTGGCTTTTGTCGTCTCGCCGGGCTTGATCTCGATCGAGTCGGGGTTCGCGTCATAGCTGCCGCCGGTGATGGCGTAGCTGTCCTGATAGGTCTTGCCCTCCTCGCCGGTCAGCTGCACCGTGAACTCGAAGTATTTTTCCTTATTGCCCATGATGCCCTCGACGTCCTTGTGGACTTCCAGCTCACCGGCAGAGTAGAGGTTGTCGAAGTCGTCCTTCTTGCCCTCGCCGGTGGACTCCGGGTCCTCGGTGTGGACAGCGGCAATTCGGAGCTTGCCGTCCTGCTCGATGACCGTCACCCGCAGCAGGATGGCGTCGCCGTAGTAGGTCACGCCTGCGCTGTTGCCCGCCACCTCATGGATGATGTAGGTGTAGACACCCACGCTGTCGTACTCGGGCAGCTGAATTTCGATCTGTTTGGTCTTGTTCGCGCTGCCGGCATCGCCCTGCAAATAGGTCACATCGCCGACAGTCGGCATATAATCTGCGGCTTTAATGCCATCCGATGCGTCGGTCACGGTACCCGGGTCGATCGTAAACGAAAAGGTCTCTTTCGGGGAGAGCGTACCCGTGTTGGCCAGCTCGTAGTTTTTGGTGAGATACACCCGGGACATATCCTCATACGGAGGGCCTTGCACCTGTGCCGCAAAGGCGGGCATGACGTTGACGCCCATGGCCAGAGAGATGGAAAGCACACCTGCGAGAAGCTTTTCTACCTTGTTCTGTTTCATCCTAGAGTTCCTCCTATCTTGTCTTGTATGGTTTTTGGCGGCTCAGAGCCCCCGCCGCCGGATGAGGGTGATGACTTTTGCCTTGACCGCACTGCACTGTACCGGGCCGAAGTCACGGCTGTCCTCGGCCTGTGTGCGGCAGTCGCCCAGAATGAAGACGCTGTCCTCCGGCACAGCGTAGGGGTAGCTGAGCAGAGATTTGGGGTAGGTGGGGTAGAGGATGCCGCCGCCCTGTGCCGAGCCGTTGACCTCCACAACGCCGCTCTCGCTCAGGGTCACGATGTCCCCGCCCCGGGCCAGCACGCGGCCCACTCGCAGCGTTCCCGAGCGCTCATATACCACGACATCATTCTTGGCATAGTCTTTTTCCAGCCGGCAGCCCAGCACGAGGTCGCCGTCCTTCACAGCGGGAAACATCTCGTTGCCGGACGCCTGCGTCACCAGATACACCTGCGTCAGAAGCACCCAGAGCACGGCGGCGAACACCGCCAGCCGCACCGCCAGACTGCGCACTTCCCGCAGCAGGGGGCTTTTTTCCGGCTTCGCCGGTCCAGACAGGTTCGCTTCCGGCGTCCCGGGCGGGGCCTCCGGGGCAAGTGCCTCGTTTGGTTCCTTCACTCATCTTCCTCCTTCTTTCTGTTTTTGCAGCCCAGAACGGCCGCACCGGCACACAGCATCAGCGGCAGCCCGAAGAAGTCTGTCTCCACGCCGGTGTCCGGGTCTATATCGGCCAGAACGTAGTGGGCATAGAAATTGACGACGCCGTTTTCCAGCTCTTCGTCGGTGGGCTCATAGCCCTCTTCCCACTCGTCCTGCGATACCTTTTCCTTCGGGTCCGGCTCATCCGTCACCGAACCGGGGAGCTCTTTGTACCAGCCGTCGAAGACGTAGCGCACACCGCCGATGTCGAACTCTTTTTCGATGTCCGCCGTCGTCTCTTCCACCCGCTCGCCGCTCTGATACTCGCGGCTTTCCCGGATGCTGTAGTCGTCCTCGCCCGGGGCGCGGACGTTGAACCGGGCCGTGAAGTTTTTCCTGCTCTTGACGCTGATGATGCAGTCGATGTGCTTATCCGGTTCTGTCCCGTTGTTGCGCGAGATCTTGTACGGCGTCACCACGATGCTCTCCAAATCTTCCTGCGTCAGCCCCGTGATGCCGGTCTGCTTCTCGATGGTATCCTTATACTCGTCCCATATCTCATCGACGACCTCGTCCCAGTAGTCATCGCCCGGTTTCAGCGACCATGCGTCGCCAGTCGCGCCGCCCGGCCACGATACAACATAGTCTGACACATTTGTCAGGATGTTCTTGCCGTTATCTTCCCATGCCGCGCCGTAGGTCTTCACCTTGCCGACCCACTTGCACTCGCTGTTGTCCGGCGCCCACTGGCTGGGGTCATTGCTGCCGGGCAGGCTGGTGGGGGTCTTGAGCAGGAAGACCGCCGCCGCTTCCTCCTGAGTCCAATCGCCCCAGCCCGGTGCATCCTCATCAAGTTCGTCCGCAGGCAGGGCATTTTTATCCTCGGCTACGCTGTCGTCAGCCAAGTCGGCATCTTCCTCAGAGAATCTGTCTTTTTCGGGCTGTTCTGCCTCATCCAGAGGCGTTTCCTCCTCGGCGGCAGGCCGTTCTTCCGACAGCTCCGGCAGAACGGCGATGTCTTCCTCATCGTCTAAAACAGACTCCTCCTGCTGGGCCTCATCGTCGGTGAAAGAGGCGTAGAGGCTGCACTCGCTGTCCGCTTCCGGCCAGAGCAGTCCTTCATCCGGCATGAAGCGGATCGCCGTCCCTTCGTCGTCCCGGCTGTACCAGAAGCGGAAGCTCTTTCCCTCCACCTCCGGCTCTTCGGGCATCAGAAGTTCTTCGCCGCTGCCCACGATCTGTTCCGCGTAGGGCAGGCCGCCGTCGGCCTCGTCCGACTCGCTGAGCCAGAAGAGATAGGTCTTCTCAAAATGCTCGTCCGCTTTGACGGCCCCGCTGTCCGGCGTCGGCGTCTCGTCGGGCAGCCCGATGTCGTCGAGCCCGTCCACCACGACGGGGATGCCGCCTTCTGCGGGCAGGAGCACCGGCTCGTCTGTCCGGATGTCCTCTTCTTCGTCCCCGGCAGGCTCGTCCTCTATTTCCTCGTCCCATGTCTGGTCCGGCACGCTGTCCGTCCGCTCCGGCCCTTCGGCAAATGCGGGCAGTAGACAGCCGCACAGCAGTACCAGCACGATGCACAGTGCTGCGGCGCGCAGTGTCAGCCGCCTCCGTTCCAGTCGATTCCGCATACAACAGCCCTCCTTCATTCTCGCTCCCGGCGGGGATGCCGCCCTTTGCGTTATCAGGATACCGTTTACCGGACACGAAGGATGTCATTGCGTGCCAGTGCAAAAAATTTTGCGCATGAAAAAACCGCCGCCGGGGTCTTTCGACTCCGGCAGCGGTCTGCTGTCTCCGAATTTTCGGTTTTCAGGTGCGGGTGGTGGCTTCCATGCAGTGCTCTGAGGGGGCGTAATATTCCATCAGAGCAATGTAATTCTCGCAGTGATGGCAGAACGCCGCCCGGATGGCGTCGTCGGGCGCGCTCTTCATTGCCACGAACATCAGGATGTACTTTGCAATGAGGCTCACAGCCTCGCTCTCGAGGCCATAGCAAAGGCCCACGGCCAGGATCGGCACGACGATCTGCTGCGCACGGATGGGGATATTCTCCGCATCGACCCGCTTGAGCACGGCACGGCTCATGGTGGATGCCGCCCAGACGGCGCGGGAGATCTTCCAGTAATCCATGTTCTTCAGATGGGTGAGGGTGCGCAGCCGCTGGATGACCTCGCCGTCGTCCAGAACTTTGTTCTGCGTGACCTCCTCCTCCGAGCGGATGAAGGCACACTGTATCATGTCCATCAGGGCGGCTTCGTATTTTTCATGGTAGTTCTCGCGGGAGATGAAGTACTCCTCCATACGGAGCATGACTTCGTTCGTCTCTTTGTCGGTGGCCAGCCAGCTGAAGTCCAGCGGCGTCGGGCCGAAATCGTTCTTGCCCATCTCGTTCAGGTCTTCCAGCTCTTCCTCGTTCCGGGTGGAGGGAAGGAAGCGGTCGTTGCCATTCCGGTGGAAGCTCCACTCTTCGGGCAGAAGATGCGGCACGATGTCGCCGCTGGAGATGATGTTGAAGATGTTGCTCTCGCCCCAGCTCTCTTTCAGGCTGCCGTCGGCGTTGTGGTTGTTGTCGTAGTCCTGCTGCAAGTCGGGGTAGTCCTGCGGGCCGAGGGCCACCGGTGTCGCAAAGGTGTAGACGAAGACATTCTCCCGTTCCAGTCCGGGCAGCTCCTTGTTGACACGGGCAGCCAGAAGGTTTGCCACTGCCGCACCGCGGCTGTAGCCGCCCATCCAGAGCTTGACGACGCCCAGCTCTCCCTTTTGCCGAGCTGCCGCCAGATAGTTCTTCAAATCGGCAAACACCTCATGCACCGGGATGATGAAGCCGCTGTGGGCGTGGCCCGCGCCGGTGTGCAGATTGCTCACCCACTCGCCGCCGTAACCGCCGCCGCGCAGGATGAGCGCCACGATGGTGGTGCGCTTGCCGTTCAGGGTGATGGTCTTGCGGGCCGTGGACCAGCCCACGAAGTCGCCCGCCTTGCCCACATCGACATCATAATAGCGGTATTTCACGTCGCCGAAGCCCAGCTTGGTATAGGCTGCGTCGAGGCTGTTCTCGCGGCCCACGTCCCCGTTGGCCCAGTATTTCGCATCGCTGGCCCATGTATTGAAAGCAGCCGTCACCATGCCCAGCGTCGCCAGTGCCAGCTGGTGGTCGTACTGGATGGAGGCGTGCGCAAAAAAACTGTCGCTGTAGTAATATTCGTGCTCGATGTCCATCTGGCTCAGCTCGCTGCGGAAGGACATTGTATAATTGCCCGCCGGGACTGCCCGGCCCACCGTCTGACTTTTTGCCGCTGCCTCAGCCCGGGGCAGTGCCAGCCCGGGCGCAAGAGCTGCACTGCAAACCAGCGCTTTACAGAAATCACGTCGTTTCATGGTCTTTCCCCCTTGCTGCTTTCATAAACCTCTGACATTTCTATTGTATAGGTGGTTTGCTATAGTATACCGTATTTTTCCAGCGGATTCAATCATCAACTCTGCCGATTGGGTATGTAAAAACCGGACAGCATCACTGCTGCCCGGTCATTTTCGTATTCTCAGAGAAGCTGCGGGTCCATCTGGCGGCAGAAGTCCACGATGTGGCGGAACATCTGCTCGACCGCCGGAGCCATCGCCGTGGGGCGCTGGACAGCCAGACCCACCACCCGGTACTCTTCCGGTTTGATGGGGTAGATCTTGACCGCCGCTGTGCAGCTGCGCAGCAGCATCCGGGGCATGATGGAGATGCCGAGGCCCGCCTCCACCATGGCGATGTTGGACTGGTCGTCGATGACGTGGCAGCGGCGCTCGGTGGAGATGGAGTATTTCTTGAGGAACTGGCGCATCTCGGCGTCGGTGGCGTCGCACTGGACGACAAAACTCTGGCCGTTCATCAGCTCCGGCGTCATAATGCCGTTTGGCGGTTCGGGCCAGTCCTGCGGTACGATGCAGAGCAGCGGCTCACGGAACAGCTCGGTCAGGTTGAACTCTTCGCGGCAGGTGGCGGACAGGAAGGCCAGGTCCACCTGACCGGTGCGCAGCCACTCCTTCACATCGTCGTAAGTACCCTGATAGACCTCGACTTCGATCTGGGGGTAGCTTGCCATGAAGCTCTTGAGGATCTGGGGCAGCAGGCCGGCGCAGACCGAGTTGAATGCACCCAGCTTCACCTTGCCCTTTTCCAGGCCGTTGAGGCGGGCGATGCTCTGCTGCAGGGCCTCGTCGCTGTTGAGCACCGCCCGGATGGACGGGTAGAGCGAAGCGCCATAGCTGGTCATGGTCACGCCGTTTTTGCCGCGGTTGAATAAGGTAAAACCAAGCTCAGCCTCCATCACCGCGATGGCATGGCTGATGGCAGAGGGGGTCAGATGCAGCTGCTGAGCCGCTTTGTTAAAGCTGCCCTGACGCGCGACTGCATCGAAAATTTCGTAAGAAAACAGCGTCATGTCCCTAGCCTCCTTCCGTTTTTCAGTTCGGAGACGCCCGTTCTTCTGTGAATCTTTTTCACCTTGAGGATGTCTTGCATCAATTTTCTTTTTGAGTGTACTATCCTATCTCCGCTTTGTCAAGCATCCAAACCTTAATTTTGGACGTTGAGCCAAATTTCTGCTTTTGAAACGCCATTTATAAGGTATATTGCGCCCTTTTCCGTTCCATTATTTTCCTGTTTTTAACAAAAAAGACCGTCAGCCCTCCATCCCGGAAAGCCGTCGGTCTTCTGCGTTCTACAGATGTTTTTACTCGAGCACCAGAAGCAGGCTCATCTTAATGCGGCCCTGCGCCGTGACGCCGTGGAGACCGTTCTTGTCGAGGCGGAAGCTCTCGCCTGCGTTCAGCTCATAATTCTTCATGAATCTTCTTCATTTTTGTACCTCTGACCTCTAAAATTTTTGAAAAAATCATAGGTACAAGCCCAAAAAGCCTATATAAAACAAAAAAGACGACAAACCGTTTAT
>ERZ825670.2889-NODE-2889-length-15474-cov-5.214476_pt1 | contig 15474 bp, 23 predicted proteins | sample MGYA00519929_ERZ825670 | MGnify/ENA primary metagenome ERZ825670 (study PRJEB31778, sample SAMEA3449207) | human gut metagenome | biome: human gut; feature: human-associated habitat; material: faeces | place: United Kingdom | collected 2010/2012 ...
TTCAACAATAATTGAAGTTCCACAAACAAGAATGTATACAGCAGTAACATTAAATAGTGGAAAAGAAAACTATGGATATCAAAAAGCCAAAGACACATATATTAAGTCAAAAGATACAGCTGTAGTATCAGGAAAGACATATTACACAGAAAGTTCTGGAGCTTATTCAAAAGTAACTTCACCAACAGGAAATCCATCAACATCAGACTACTATGAATTAATAGAAGGTGGAAAAGAAATTAACTTCTTATGTGTTGAAAAATCTGCAGTTGTTACAGCTATGGACCAATACATAAAATACTTTACACCAGATGAAGACCAAAATGGAGATGACAACGTATTTAAATATAGAAACAACAACTTATATGGACATGTATATGAAAACAAATTAGCTGGTGTATACTGCTCATACGAAGGTTAGGAGGTATTAAGATGGCAACATTTATAGGACTAAAGGTAAATAAAACAGAAAAAGAGACTGAACCAAAAGCTAAGAAGGGAAAAGAAAAAGAGACTGAACCAAAAGCTGAAAAAGAATAGTGTAGGAGGCAATAGAAATGGCAGAAACCAATAGTATAGATAAGATAATAGATGATTTAGGAGTTAACTATAAAAATGATGAAGAAGTCTTAAATGAAATATTAGAGGAAGTAAGTTCTATTGCCTCTGATATTTCTAATAGACAAAAAGATGATGAAAAATTATTTCCATACATAAAAAAAGCTGTAAAAGCGCTCTATCTGTCAAGAGGTGCAGAAGGATTAACAAGCAGAAATGAAGGTTCTATTTCAACATCATTTGAAGATATAATAGATAAATTAAGAAATGACATTATAAAATCTGGATTAAGGAGGATTAAATAATGTTATTACGAGATTTAACTAAAGTATATATATCAGAATATGAAGAAGTAGAAGACCACGGCGAACCCGAAAAGAAATGGAAATATAAAAGCATAGCTTGGCTAAATATGCAACAAGATGTCAACGAGTTAGATAGAAAGTCCACAGGTGAAGTGGATTATAGTACATATAAAGGTCGCACGACAAGAGATTATGATATACAAAAAGGCAATGGAATATCATTTGAAGATGTCTCAAAATTAGAGGAGTTTAAACCTCAATATAAGATAATTGACAAAAACAAAATTGGAAGTACTTATGTATATATATGTGAGAAGGTGCAAGAATGATAAATTTTAATTGTAATATAAAAGTAAAAAATAATTTCAAGAATATTAATGCTATAATTCAAAAACTACCACAAACAGTAAAGAAAGCAACAGAAGATGTTCTAAAAAACATTAGAGGTTGTGCAATAAGATTAGAAAAAGGTCATAAAGAAGATGGTATTATCGTTGAGATGGTTGATATGTCAACGAAAACAGTTAAAGGCAGGGTTTATGCAGACCCTGCTAAATTTATGACTGAAAATGGACAATCATATTTATGGTTTGAATATTTCGGAACAGGTCAATATGCTGAAAAAGAACATATTGGTAAGACAAAACACTTTTTGGAAACAGGTTACACTGAGTGGTATATACCTGTACATAAAGTAGGTAGATCTTTGAATTTTCCAATCACAACAATAGGAAATACTCAATTCTATGTAGCGGTTGGTTCAAGGGCAAATCACTTTTTAGGCGATGCTGAATTTAAAACCAGAAATGAAAATACAGAAATTGTCAAGAAGAAACTAGATGAAATGCTGAAGGAGGTATGTAAGTAATGAAAGATTTAAGTATAAAAGAGTTTAGTGATTTAGTATATGAAAAACTAGAAAAATTGTATAAAAATAAGCCAATTTTAAGCAATCCAAATACAGAAAGTAAATTTCCTATGCTAGAATTACATACACCTTTAAAGTCAGTAAATTTAACCGAAAATGCATTTCCTATTCGTTCTACATTTCAAATTTCGATAACTTGTTGGAATGAAAAGCAACGCCAGGCAATGCAAATGACAGATGAAGTTGATAAAAAGCTTCAAGAACTTAATTTTACAAGGACAAATACCAGTCCTGCAGTATATGACCAAATACTGCAAAAATATGGTATAACAATAACTTTTGAGGTTTGTTATAATTCTATAACGAGCTCTTTTAATTTAAGATAGGAGGAATTAAAAATGGGAGATGAAGCAACACCAAAAACAACAACACCACAAGTTGCTATGAAAGCGAAGGTGTCTTATGCAACAACATTAACAGGAGACAGAACAGATATAGGTTATGTTCAAAAGGTAGGACAATTAAAAACTTTAAAAGAGGGACAAACATATAGTGCATTAGATTTAGAAGAAGAAAGAATGGCTAAAGGAAAAAGAAAAGCAGAAACTGTTGATATAGAAATGATGTTTATACAAGAAACACATAAAGCTATTCAAGAAATAGCTGATGCAGATACAACAATATTCTTATTCTTAGAATATCCAGAGACAACAGCATCAGTTGCCAATAAACCATTAGTTCAATCAGTAAAATGCACCGTAGATATAGCGGGGCAAGAGATGAACGACGGGGACTTTATAAAAGACACAATGAGAGTATATAAAGAGTCAAAAGTAGTAGAAACAGATGGATATCCAGTAGAAGGAGATTCAACAAAATATTAATTTAGGAGAAGGCATAAGCCTTCTCTCTTTTGCAAAGGAGAGAAAATAAAATGATTATAGAAACAAAAAATAAAACAATTAATTTAGTACTAAAAACAAGAAAAATAGTAGATATAGCTAATCTACTTAAGAATAAAAATTTTGAAGAAGCTTTTATTAAAGCATATTCTATATTAGACATGGAAGCTTTATCAAAGATAATATTTAAAATATCAGAATTAGAAAGTGGAGAAAATGCATTTACAAATAGTGATGAAGTTTACGATTTTATAGATGAATGTAGAAAAGAAGGAATGACAATTAAAAATTTATATGAAAAGATTGCGGAGGCATTGAATGATGAGGGTTTTTTCAAAAAGAAAATGACAAAGAAAGAGTTGAAAGAAATAGCAACAAATCCTTTATCTACGCTAAACTTAGACAAGATTGTAGAGAAATCTGCAGAAAACGTGGTAGGCAAGATAATAGAACAAGAGTTCTAGAGTCAAAAGGATTAAGCAATATAATACAAAATATAAAAGACACTAACAATTTAATAGACTTAATATATGCGATAGAACCACTTGCGTATTATTTCGATATGAAGCCGTCCGAATTTTGGAATAGCAGATATTCAGAAATAAATATTTACTGTCAAACTCACTTAGTTAAAATTTTTGACGATTTGAGAAGAGAAATAGATTTACAAGAAGCGGTGACTAATAAATTAATCGCAGGTGATTGTATGAATCAGAATGCAAAAATAATAATGATTAGAGATAATTACAAAGAGTTGTTTGAAGATAAGCAAGAGCAAACATTAGAAGAGCAAAGAAAGTTGTTTAAAGGATAAAAAAATTGCTGACAACGAAAAAAGTGTCGAATTTTGTAACACGATTTTTCTTGTCTTATTCGACTTCGTTCGATATAATTCTTAATATATTGAATGAAGGGGGAATCAATTATGGCACATTGTGAGGGGAAAAAGATGAGCAAGCATTCATCGGGAAATAATAACAAAAAACTTATAATAGCAATAATCGTAATAATTATAATTGCAAGCATAGGGATTTGTTTATATTTAGCTAATCAAGGCGATAGTGAAAGCGCTACAAGTAGTCTAACAAGTAATATAAAACAATCACAAAGTAATTTGAATATAGATGATTTTATAAAAAAACTTGAAGAAGCAAACTTAAAAATAGATAACAAAATAAATAAATCAGCCGAACTCATAGGAGCAAAAGAAGGTTATGGACTAGAAATAAATGGTGAATATATAGAAATATATTTATATAATACTAATAGCAAAGAAGAATTAACAAAATCAAATATTAAATCTGCAAAAGAAAAAGGAATAATAACAATGCCAAGTTTTGATAATTATGAAATGAAAGCAGTGTACAACAAAGGATTAGTATTAACTGGTTATGAAGAACATATAAACAAAGACAAGATACTAAAAGTATTTAATAATTTATAAAATACTTATGAAAAGGATAACTTGAAATGAATAAAAAAACACAAGAGATAGAACTATATCCAAATGAAAAGGAATTATTGCAAGAAATAAAACAGTACGATAGATTATATTCATTAGAAAAGTATAATATAGAAAGAAAGCAAGCAAAAGTAGACAAAGATAAATCAGTGTTTTTATTTCCAAAATTTGAAGAATTTAACTTTTGGGTTAAAGAATATTATATGAAAAATGCAGATGATGTAGAAATTGTTAAAAACATATTGAAAAATGATATAACTATCAATTATAAAGTGACATATGATATCAACAGAATTGAAGATATATTTAATATGTATATCCTGAATAATTATAATAATTTTATATCAGTAAGAAAAAAATCACTTCAGCATATATTAGCAATTATATCAGAAAGTCAAATATATAAAAATTCAATAGATAGCAATATAGATATAACAGAAGAAAAAGAAATCTTCGAAGAATTAAAAAAAGAGTTAAATCTAAACGAAGAATACACAGTTCAAAAGTTATATAAGTCACATCTACAAAAGAACGAAACATATAATGCAATTAATGAAGCAATTTGTTGGAAATACAGAATGAATTACTTTAAAGACTCTATGGAAGCCGTAAACAATGCATATGATAGAAGAGATGAAGTGTTAAGAAAAATAATAGGACTACCTAACTATATAAAATTAAAAAATACATCAGAACTTACATTATATAAAATCATAAAAGATATATTTAAAGATGCCATTTATCAATATAGAGCAGAGTGGCTCGGAAGACAATCGATAGATATATATATTCCAAGCAAAAAAGTCGCTTTTGAATATCAAGGAGAACAACATTATAATCCTATTGGCATATTTCGGAGGAGAAGAAGGACTACTAAAAAGAAAGAGTTTAGATGATAAAAAAAGAAAGCTTTGTCAAGAAAACAATGTAAAGCTAATAGAGTGGAAATATACTGAATTAATAAGTAAAGAAAATTTAATTAAAAAATGTAAAGAAGCACTTAATTAAGTGTTTTTTTCTTTTGAAAAAAAATTAAAAAATATTAAAATACCTCTTGACTTTTGTGTGAACATATTATAATATATGTGTGTGAACAAAAGTGAGGTGAGAAAAATAGAAAATAAAAAAATAGGTAGACCTACTGACAATCCTAAAAATATTGAATTAAAAGTAAGAATATCAGAAAAAGAAAAAGAAAAATTAGATTATTGTATACAACATAGTGATAAAAATAAATCAGAAATTGTTAGAGATGGAATAGACAAAATCTACCAAGAATTAAAAAAATAAGAGAGATAACCTGCTAAGTTTTGGCGAACAGCACAGATTATCTCAAACATAAGAATTTTAGTCCTTACAAATATATTGTATCACAGTAAGGACTGAAATTCAAGTAAAATTGAAGTGGAGGTCTTTTTATTATGGAAATTTTAATAACAGGAATATTTACAATTATATTATTAGGAATATATGCATCTTTAGGTTTTATTGGATTTATGTTTATACAACTAATAAGCTATAGGATTTTTAATTTTAATATTTATAAAAATCTTATGAAGATGTTGGAGGTGTAAGCATATGGAAATTAAAGAAATAAAAAAAGATGATTTAGTACTTTGGAGCAAACCAAAAAGAATAAAAGGTAATTGGTTTAATGCTATTATCGAGAAGGCTATATACAAAACAAGAAATATTCAATTTATTATGAGGTGCAATTATAATGAGTTAAGTTATATTGTGGTAAGTACCACACCTTTAACTAAAGAAGATATAGACAATATAAATATTAATGATTATATATTCGAAAATGGAAATCCTTTATTTAGCAGAGGTATACCATACCAGAAAGTAGGTGTTGCTTAATGGAAGAATATACAAATGCTTTAAAAGGATATTTACAAGACAGAAGAAACTGTAAAAGAACAATATACAAAATTATGGGGACTATATACAGAGGAGTAAATAAAGGAAGATTTACTTTAGACGAAGGGTTAACAGCACTGAAAAAGTTGCCAAGAAAGGATAAATCGATATGCAAGAGTTAACAGAGTTTAATATAGAAAAAACAACAGCAGAAATTCTTATATTAAAAGACCAAACTGCTCAGAATATAATAGAAATAGGTAAAAGACTTATAGAGGTAAAAGAAAATTTGCAACATGGAGAATTTTCAGAATGGTTAAAGAAAAGAGTAGATATAAGCCATAGAACAGCAAATAATTTTATGAAAGTTGCAACAACTTTTTCAAATTCGCAATCGATTGCGAATTTAGGAAGTACAAAATTGTTTCTTCTTGCAGGTTTAGATGAAGAAAATAGAGAAGAAGTAATGCAAGAAAACAATATAGAAGAAATGACAACAAGAGAATTAGAACAAGTTGTAAAAGAAAAGAAAGAAATAAAAAAACAGTTAGAAGCAGAAAAAGAATATTCAGAAGAACTTCAAGAAGCAATAAAAGAAAAAGAAATTCAAATAAGAAATTTGCAAAATAAAATAGAAAACGTTTCAAAACCTGAAGTACAAGTAGTTGAAAAAGAAATTATTAAAGAGGTAATACCAGAAAATCTTATTCTAGAAAAACAATCATTAGAAGACGAGTTAGAAACATTAAGAAAAAGGGCAGAAAAAGCTGAAAATACTGTAAATCGATTAAAATTAGATAAAGAAATAAATCAAGATAAAGTATATACAAATATAAAATTAGACAACTTACTAGTAAATATAACGGATTTTTTGAATAATGCTTCTAAATATACATATTTAAAAGATGAACTACAAAAAATACCATCTAAAAATAAAAGGATAGTAGAGAATAAAATTCAAGAAATAGAAAATTGGGCATTATTAATGAAACAAGCATTAAACAATGAACAAAACGTTGTTGGAAATATAATATTTAGTGAAGGAGAAATAATAAATGAGTGATATGATATTAAAAGAAAAGAAAGAAATATCTAATGAGGATATGTTAAAAAGTTTAATGGAAAGTCAAACAATTATGAATTATGCATTTGCAGGATTTAAAACTGAAACAGAGCAAAAATTTAATGAAGTCGATAATAAATTACAAGAACATGATGAAATAATAAAAAGGAAAATATATTTAAGTTCAAATAAAGCAAGATTATTAAGAAAAGCTGTTAAAGAAAAAGTAAAAATAGTATGTGAAGAAAATAATTTAGATTATCATCAAATGAAATCAAAAATATTTCCTAGGGTATATGGAAAGCTAAATGACCAATACGGGGTAGCGACATACAGAGAATTACCAGAATATTTTTGGGATGACATACTTGAAAATTTAGATAATATGGAAATAAAAGTTAAAGATTTAGTAAATCAAGTAGCATAAATAAAAATCAAACGTCAGAATTAATCTGACGTTTTTTATGAAAAGTAAAAAGCGGAAGGAGGAAGTATAATGACAGCAGAAGAAATTGAAATAATTGTAACTGCAAAAGTAGAAGAAGCATTGAAGGAATTTAATAAAATAGTACCGGCAATTAAAGAAAAAATGAAACAAGTACAAGAAGCTTTTTCAAAAATAGATGCTAAAGAAATAAAAAGCAAAGTGCAACAAGCTACAAATTTTGCAAAGAAAAAAATACAAGACTTGAAAAAAAGTAGTGAAAATAGCAAAATTGCAATAAAAGTAAACAATAAAGAAGCTAGTGAGCAAGTGACTCAACTAGAAAAAGAAATAGATAGTCTACAAAAAAAAATAACTGGTCGACAGTTAAAGTTGGATATTACTAATAGTGCATTAGATAAAATGAGAAATGACACGAATCAATCTGTAATAAATGAAATGCCAGATGCAGGAAATAAAAAATTAACACAAGAAACGTATAGTAGACTAGATAAAGATATAAATTATCAAGCATTAGTCAAACAAAGTGACAAATTAAACAATGAAATAGAAAAATATAATACATTACTAAGCAGTGCTAAGACAAAAATGACACAATTAGGACAGCAGACGTCTAAAACAGCAACTATTCAAAACAAATTGAGTAGTTTTTTTAGTGCTTTCAAACAAAAAATAGAACAAGCAAAAACATCAGCAGGAAAACTAGGAACAGCATTTAAGCAGATGCCAAAAACAGGGCGAAATATTACAAGCAGTTTAAGAGGAATGGGAGGTTCATTAAAAGCGGGCTTAGGGCAAATATTTAAAATCGCAGGAGCTCTGTTTGGTTTGCAAACAATATATTCAACTTTGAGAAGCGCAGCTAGCACGTGGTTATCTAGTCAAAATTCACAAGCAAAGCAATTAAGTGCTAACATAGATTATATGAAATACGCACTAGGTTCAACTTTAGCACCAGTTATACAATATATAGTTAATCTTATATATCAAGCATTAAAAGGGGTACAATCTTTAATTTATGCACTTACAGGAGTTAATATATTTGCAAATGCAAGTGCAAAAGCATATTTAAGTATGGCAAAAAGTGCTAAAAAAGCAAAAAATGAAACAAAAAGTTTATCTAATATACATAGTGAAATAAATAATGTACAATCTAATGATAATTCAGATAGCGGAAGCGGAGAAAGCACATCACCAAGCTTTGACTTAGGAAGTGTAGACAGAAAACTTATGTCTTGGGCAGAAAAAATCAAAGAAGTGTTAGCTAAGCTGTTTGAGCCAATGCAAAATGCATGGAATAATCACGGGCAAGCTCTTATGGATTCAATAAGAAAAAGTGCTAACAAAATAAGAGAATTGTTTAATGATGTAGGAAGAAGTTTTTCAGAAGTATGGTTAAACGGAACAGGTGAAAGAACTTGTACTATTATATTACAAATAATAACTATCATTTCAGATACAATTGGAATAATAACTGAAAAATGGAAGAATGCTTGGGAAAACAACAATAACGGAACTCAAATGATTCAAAATTTAGCAGATACTCTTAACAATGTTTTGGACATAGTTTTAAGTATATATGATACATATAAAAAATGGTGGGAAACAGAACAAGCACAGAATTTCGTAAATGCAATTGTTCAAGGCTTTGAAACGATATCAAGTGTAATAGAGAAAGCAACAGAAATAATAAAAAACATCTGGGAAGGTGCAGGAAGAGATACATTTACTAGTTTACTAGATGCTGTTAGTAAGGTAATTGAATTTGTAGTTGTTTTATGTGATACGTTAGAACCTTTTGCGACTAGTATAATGGAAGTAGCAGCACCGGCAATAGAATTAATTGTAAAGCTAATAGGTAATTGGCTAGATACAATAAGAGGGTTGCTAGACTTTTGGATAGGCGTATTTACAGGTGATTGGTCAAGAGCCTGGGAAGGCATAAAGACAACTGTAGGAAGTGAATTAGACTTTATAAAAGATCTTATAAAGCTTGCATATGAATTTATTATTGGAATGCCAGTGAAAATGGCTGAAAAAGTAATCAAAGCAGCGGAGGAACTTGGAGAAAAAGTAGGAGAAAAAGTAGGAGAAATAAAAGATAATTTTGTAAATAAATTTAATGAAATGAAAGACAATGCAGTAAATAAAGTTACAGAGATAAAAGACGGTATAAAAAACAAATTTCAAGAAGCATACAATGGAATAACAAGCGTATTTGGAAGAATTGAAAACTTCTTTAGTGGGATTTGGAATGGAATCAAAAACACATTCTCAAGGTTAGGTACAAATATAGGAGATGCTATAAGTGGAGCAGTAAAAAGCGGAATAAATGGTGTTATTTCGTTAATAGAAAGAACTATAAATAGTGCTATTAGGTTAATAAACGGTGGGATTGGAATGATTAATTTGATTCCAGGAGTATCAGTTGGAACAATTAATACTTTAAATTTGCCAAGACTAGCCAAAGGTAATGTTGCATACGATGAAACATTAGCTATATTTGGAGAGTATTCAGGTGCAAGCAATAACCCAGAGATAACAACTCCTCAAAACATAATGAGAGATACATTTGAAGATGTATTATCAGATTTTAATAGTGGAAATGGACAACCATTGCATGTAACAATACAATACTTAGGTAAAGAAATATTTGACGATACAATAGATTATATAAACTCAAAGACCAGAAGAACTGGAAAAAATACAATAGTAACGGTAGGTGATTAAAATGTTATGGAGAGAACATGGAAAAACAGAAAATTTACCAACACCTTCATCATATAGTGCTGATATAGAAGACACAGACAATGATAGTTATACAAGTAAAAAAACAGGAGCGTTAATCGATAATCCTATAGCGGTAGGAATGTTAAAACTTTCTATGGCTTGGGACTTAAATTCAGAAGAAGAAGCGGAAAATCTAATTCAAAAGACATTCAAAAATCCATGGCCGTTGGATATTAAAGTCCCGGTTGTAAAAGGCGGTTTTCTGGAGAATGCAAAATTCAGAGTTTCTAAAAGAAAAGTAGAGATGATAGACACAGAGAAAAGCACTGAAACCTCAAAAACGAGATGGAAGTGTTCTTTTAATTTAATGCAAAAAGAGTTAACAGAAGCTCAAAAACAAGCAGTAAAGAATGTAAATTCATAGGAGGCTATAATGTATAATACAAGTCAAAATTATAAAGATAAAATATTAAATGACTCAACGCAACATGAATTGAATATATACATTGATGATAATAAGATTGAGCCTAATCATATTGTAGATTTTAACTCTACATTAGAACTATTCAATAATAATGAATTTTGCTTAGGCTGTACTCCAGAAATAGACATTGAATTTGAGATAGACAAAAGAGATTTACCAGAGTCTTACAATGAAGTTTATATTGAAAGTGGCCTAGAAGATGAACTAATACCTGTTGGCAAGTTCACAATTCAATCAGCAGAAGATGACGAATTTAAAGTTAAAATAAAAGCTACAGATTATATGAAAAAATTTGAGGATAATAAATATGATGGTAGTGATTTAACTTATCCAGCAACAATGTTACATGTGTTACAAGATATATGTACTAAGATAGGAGTAGAACTAGGTTCTACTTCTTTTCTTAATGATGATAAGCAAATATCTGTATATGATAATACGGTATCGGCTAGAACTTATTTAAGTTATATTGCTGAACAAGCTGAGGGTTTTGCAGTAGTAGGTAGAGATGGAAAGCTATATATTAGAACATTTGGACAAGATACAGTAAATGTAGACATTAACTTGTTTGAAGATTACAAATGGGGAGATAAGTTTAAAGTATCGAAAGTTTCTTATGAAGACGGAGTACAAGATTATAAGTTTGGCGATAATACAGCTAATACTATATATATAAATCAAAATAATATGTATATAGTTGACAGTAATCAAATAGAAAAAATATATAATCAAATTAAAGATTTTGAAGTATACTCGTTTGAAGGAGAAACTATAATAGACCCCGCTTATGATATTGGAGACATTCTAGTTATAGACGGTAAAAAAGTTTTGTTTCAAGGAGAATTAGAGTATGCTGGAAAATTTAAAGCAAATATTAAGAGCAAGATACAAGCTAAGACTGAGCAAGAAAGTATGCAGACAAAGCAAACTAATTCAAATAAAATAAAAAGGGTACAAAGTGAAATAAATCAGATAGATGGAAAAATAATTCAACTAGCTCAAGAAACTTCAGACAATACAGAAAAAATAGCAAAACATGAAATAAGCATAGATGAAATATCTAATAAAGTAAGTAATATAGCAGACTTGACAAAGACGGTAACAGATACCAAAACAATAACATTAGATAATTGTGCAAATGGAGAATTGCTTCAACTTAATATATTCGGAAATAATACAGTATTTGCACCGTTATTTTTAAGTGATGATTTATATCTTAGCGATAGTCTTTATTTAAAAGATTCTGAGAGCATATTAATAGTAACAGATGAAAAGGGTAATGCAACCAATTATGATCTAAAAATAACAGATACATTGAGACAAAAAGGTAATATTAAAGATGAGTATGTATTAAATGGCGGAGAAGCTAAAATAATAAGAAGAATAAATAAAGACGGAAGTGTAAAAGACAGTGAAGAAACAGAAGATTTAGGAGAATTTCATATTATATTAGCGAAAGGAACCAATACAATTGAAATAAAAGATTATAAGGCTGAAATGCAGGTTAAGTGGGCACAAAAAAGTGATTTAACTGATACTTTTGCAACAAAAGTAGAAATGAATAGTAGTATAGAACAAAAAGCAAGTCAGATAACAGCAGAGGTAAACAAAAAAGTAGATGAAAACGAGTTAGGAACTAAAATAGAATTAAATTGGGAACATGTAAAAGTTGCATGGAATACGATATCTGAATTTCTACAATTAGAAAATTTGAATGGAAACGCAAGTTTGGTTGTAAGAGATGAACAAGGTAATTTACTTATGTCTTTAGACAAAATGGGACAGCACTACTTTATTAAAAAAGATAATACTGATAAAAATATTGCAGACACAACTCTAGTAGAATTAACTATAAATAATGAAACAAGAAAAGCTTTAATGTTCGTACTTGATAATGTGAGTATGAATGGTAATGGAATCATGGCATGGGGATACAAAGCAAATGGCAAAATTTATCCTGCGTTTTATTTAGGCAAAGACGGTAACGGAGACTTTGGATTGCATATAAATACTGAAATGAAAGTATACGAGCGGAATTAAATTTATGAATGCAAAAATAGATGATGATGGAGCAACATTGTATTTGAGAACATCGGCTGCAGTCAAAGTAATGGACAATCAATCAAACGTTTGGATAGCTCAATTATTTAAAGACGAAGGGAAATATGGATTTTCCGTAAAAGCGGATGAATTTGCAATTCAAAGTACAGACGGCAATACTACTCATATGTCTTTTTACGATAACGATGGAGGATCTAAAACTTTAAACTTATTTAACAATTACTTGTTTGCTAAGAAAATATATGCTGATAACATAGCGAACATGGACAATTGTAGTTACATGCAAGCATCTTCAGCCGGTTCAGGAAGTTTATCAGTAACAACTACAGATACGGGAGTTAATCTATATTTTGATGCGGATTGGCAATCAGATGGAAGGTTAAAAAAGAATATAAAAGATAGCAATGTTAATGCATTAGAATTGTTGAGCAAAATACAACATAGAGATTTTTTTTGGAAAAAAGATAATAAACATGAAAAAAATGGATATATAGCACAAGAACTAGAAGAAATAGATGAAAATTTCGTTGTAAAGCATGAAGTAAAAGACGATGATGATAATGTAGTAGATTACGATTATACAATCAATGAGAGATATATAATAACTCTTTTAACAAAAGCAATACAAGAACAGCAAGAAACTATTAATAAACAGCAAGCTCAGATTGAATTTTTAATGAATAGAGTTGATTTAAGTAAGAAGTTTAAGTTTGACAAACAAGTAAAAAAATCTAATATAGTTAAAGACTATGGTGAAAAAATTGTTGTCAGCAGAACAAAATACATTGAAGAGATGAAAAAGTGGAGGGAGAAGAAAAATGGAAAAAATTAATTTTCAAAACGGTGTAACTAAGTTAAATAAAGAAACGATGGATACATTTCAATCTAACATCGAAACTGCAATAGGGGAACTGAGTGAAATATTAGATATACAAGAGATACCATTAACAATAAATGATGAATATGTATATTCGGATGATTTTACAGTATATTGTTATAAAATAGGAAAATTAGTAATTATAGAATTTGGAGTAATAGCTTTTAAATCTGTTCCACCAAACTATGCAACTATAATTTCGGGCGTACCACAAGCTGTTTCAGCAACAATATTTTCCTTATTTGGAAATAATGGCGCAAAAGGAGATACAGTAAGATTAAGAATTTCTTCAAATAATGTGATAACACATTGGGGTTCTCCTTCACATTATGGTGATTCAGCTAATAAGCAATATAGTGGTGTAGTAATGTATAAAACAAATCAATAATTATCATCTAAGCTATAAAAGATATGGAATTACAAGCAATAAAAAAAAGATGGAAAATATTATGCAAAATCGGCACCAAACCGTGTATCTAGTCTAACTGTAAATTCGACATATATATCAGATGTTGATATAAATCAATGTGTTAGAAACGGAAATGTGGTTAGAGTCGATTTTCGAGGAAAAGTTAAGGCTAATATACCAAACGATATTCGGCTTCTTGACTTTGCCGTTTATTCCTGAGCTGCAAGGAGTAATTTTTGCGGCGATTGGTGGAAGATACACAGCAGATACAATAAAATGGATGTATTTTAATCGCAATAGTGAAATTAAAAGTGGTGCGATTAGTGCAGATCAATATGTACACATAAGTTTTACGTATATTTGCAAAGATTAGAGGTGAAAAAGAAGAAAGAATAGCAACAGCAGTGGCTGTGGAAAGTGAGGAAATGAAAATGGAAAAATTATTTAATGATGTAAGTATTGCGATTGGATTAATTGGAGGATTAATTGTAAGCTTTTTAGGAGGATGGGATGGACTAGCAATAACACTAGTATCTTTTATTGTATTAGATTGGATAACAGGACTGTTAAAAGCGATATACAATAAAGAGCTAAGTTCATATAAAGGTTTTAAAGGAATAATAAAGAAAGTAGTAATTCTTATTGTAGTAGGAGTTACAGTATTATTACAGAATAATATGGGAATACCTGCAATACGTGAAATAGTCATGATGTTCTTTATAGCAAATGAAGGTATTTCCTTATTAGAGAATGTTTCTCAAATGGGAGTACCATTTCCAGAGAAATTAAAAGACGTTTTAATACAGTTAAGAGATAAAAAGAAGGAGGGATAGGTTATGGAAATAATTAATACTAACTTAAACTTTAAAGCAATGTCTAATAGACAGACAACAGATAGAATAATATTACACCATTCTGCTAGTTCAGTAGCAAGTGCAGAAGATATACATAGATGGCACTTGAATAATGGCTGGGAAGGTGCAGGATACCACTTTTTAGTTCGAAAAGATGGTAAAGTTTATAGAATGAGATCAGAAGAAAAAATTGGAGCTCATGCTTATATGAATAATTATAATTCTATAGGAATTTGCTTTGAAGGTAATTTTGAAGTAGAAGAAATGCCAGACGTTCAAGTACAGACTGGTAAAGAACTTGTAGCATATTTAAAGAACAAATATCATATTAATAAAGTTCAAGGACATAGAGATGTAAATTCAACATCTTGTCCAGGTCGTAATTTTAGATTTAACGAAATTGCAAATGGACAAGCTATATCTGTAGTAACAGAAAATGCAAAAGGCAAAATAGCAGATATACAATCAACATTAAATAGTAGATATGGCTTTAATATAGCAGTAGATAATATATATGGTGCAGAAACTCATACAGCATTAGTAAAAGCATTACAAACAGAATTAAATAAACAATTTAATAGAAATTTAGCAAC